>JAAUYM010125476.1_pt1 | contig 21967 bp, 20 predicted proteins | sample 7278001 | NCBI WGS metagenome assembly JAAUYM01 (sample SAMN14350224, study PRJNA611818) | marine sediment metagenome | isolation source: surface marine sediment (1.8m) | place: French Polynesia: Moorea | collected 2018-08
GAGAGAGAGAGAGAGAGAGAGAGAGAGAGAGAGAGAGAGAGAGAGAGAGAGAAAATGCCTCCACAGCCCGCCCGACCACCACGCAGTCCCGACAAATCAATTACTCCATTCCATCCTCGCGCAGTCAGTTTTCACCGCGGCCTGAAATGCGGTACAGTCGACTCCGCTTATACGTACATACTAATGTTGTACAGTTTCTTAATAAGAGCGGGAAGAAACCCTGATGCTCAGCAAACGCTTCTGACCTACTAGTACAGAACTATAGAACACTCCGGCCATATGGACAGTTTGGTCTGGCCCCAAGGGTGCTCTTGTGAGTCTACTGTACGTGTACGGTACGTTTGAAACATGGAACTTGACTTGAGTTATTCGTCGGGAGATGGGGGGTGGAGAGGGAAAAGTACACACGGAATTATTTTCCTTTCTCTCTCTCTCTCTTTTGCCTGCAATTGGAAGGAGAGAGGTTCAATTGGCACCTTTGGCACTCCTCCTTCCTCCTTCCTTCCTTCTCCTCCGTCCCGTTTTTTGTGTGGTACAGTAGAACTCCGGTATATCAAATGACGTTTGCTGCTAGCGTACATAGTTGCTGAACGAAGCTGGACTAATAAAGAAAAAAAAGAGATCTTTTGCTCCGGTGGAGGTCTTGACTCCTGCAAAGTGGAGATTTACTACTAGTACATAGCTGAGGTCGGCAGTACCATAGGGAAGAAGCTTTTGGCATCTCTTCTTGCAGCACTCTCTCTCACCTTCTTCTTAACTTTTTTTTGCCATCGTTTTCACTTCATCTTCAGTGAGCTCACGATGGGAACGATGACAGCCTTTTTTTTTTCGCTTCCTCCCCCCTCCTTTAGTAGGTTGGATTGAAAGTGAACAAAAAATCACTGGGCATTCCTCGCAACTTGTCTTCCACCATATATTGCAGTAGAGAGTACCAGAGCTCCCTATACAGAATACCGGTATGTGTATACGGTAGTAGAGTTATTGGGCTAGAACAAAGTTTATTCTGTCATTAAATTCTTAATTCTCTTTATAGCACTCTTCATTCTATGCATTCAGTTATTCTTTATTCTATGCATTCAACTATAGTAGAATTCTACATATTCAATTATTTTCTTCATCTTCTCCAGAGGACGCCGAGGAGCGCAACCTTCGCCGGGCGTCGTACCTGCGCGCCACCAAGGACGACGGCAGGCTGGCGCATCCGGCGGAGTCGTCGGACGAGCACACCGACAACGACCAGCAGCAGCAGCACCAACAGCAGCAGCAGCAGCACCAACAGCAGCAGCAGCCATCGGCGGCCAACAACAAAAAGTGAGCAGTCCGACAGGACAATTGATCATTTGATGAAACAATGGAACCGGTTTGTTTTTCTTGTTCCTCTTTTTTAAGTAAGAAAATGGTTTGTTTCATCGGAACTTATTTTTCTTGAAAAACAAGACCGCACTTCATTTTCTTGAATTTCGGCGCCACCTTCGCCGGTCATAAAATGGGGAACAATTCTTGTCACTTTTGTGAAGAGAGTTCCTGAGGCACGTTCTTGGGTTGTGTCTGCAAAGTCTCACAAGTCTTTTTGATCATCGCCCGCAGGTCTTTGAACAGAGTTTGTTCTTGTTCCTACCGCCCGTTCGATTGTCTTCGGCGACAATTGCATGGAGAAGCAGTTGGAAGTTCTTCAGAAGCTGCAACTACCGTAGTAGTAGTATCCAAAGAAAAAAAATAAATCTCTTGATTATGCCCTGTGCACATCAAGGGCAGAAAGGTCTTTTCTTCTTTCCTTCAATTCCCGCATAAAAATTCTGGAATGTGTTATTTTTCTCTTCTCTTCTCTCTCCCTCTCCCCCTCTCGCATTCTTTACGATGCTGTTTTTACGAGGGAGAAGAGGAGGAAGAGAGGTGGAGGAATTGGTTGCACTTTCTTCCTTCTCCCCCTCCGCCAACTAAGTAAAGTCCAAGGATAATGAACTATGCACGAGGTGGTTTCTTCACCGGAAAAGTTGTGCCGCGTGTTAGTTACATTAATTACTGAACTGAGGGGGGTCTTACATTGTCTTTTTTTTTCTCTTTCGATAGGTTGGCGGGTCAACAGCATTCCTCCTCCGCCGCCAGCATCCAGAAGATCAAGTACATCTTCGGGGAGAGGCCGGACGACGCCGTGGACGCCGCCTCCGTAACCGCAACCGCCGCAGCCGCCGCAGCCGCCGAATCGGAACCCGCCGCTGCCGCCACGGCCGCGGCAGCAGCCGCCGCGGCTGCGTCCAAGGCCGAGGCTGAGGCGGCGACGGCTGAGGCCGGAGAGGAGGTCAAGGAAGGCTGGCTCAACTGCAAGGTCATGGCGGTGGATGGAAAGGTCAGGAAAAGGAGCAGAGATCGTCATTTTTCGCCTTGTACTGACAACTTACTTAGTCTTGTTTTTGGTTTGCCTTACGTATATACCACTATTGAAGGGGGGCGAGGTCAAAAGTACTACATGTCAGGTTTCTTTTGTGGGACGTCGCACTTTCCTTGTCATTCTTTTTCGATGAAGAAAACTGCAGAAATGCGACGCTTCTCTCCTTCCTAATTAAGCTGCTCTGTGTCACCATCATAACGTCTCCCTCCCCATTCATTTTCCGCAGAAGGCCCACGACCGTTCCTGGCGGCAGGTGTACGTCGTGCTGAGGAGCCAGGCGCTCCTCATGTACAGGGACAAGAAGATGGCACAGGAGGTGAGCAGAGGAGGGAAAAGGATGAATTCGTCGGCACTTTTCGGATCTGCCTCACGTCGTCAGCTCCTCTCTTCTTTGCAGCATCCCCACCTGGTGGAAGAGACCCCGCTGCACCTGAGCGAGAGCGTGGTGGAGGTTGCCGCCGACTACACCAAGCGCAAGAACGTCTTCAGGGTGAAGACGACCGGAGACGCCGGGGCCACGGCTGGGGCCGTCGTCGGCGGCTCCAACGGCGGCAGCGCCGCGGCGGGGGAGGCTGCTGGCGCCCCAGGAGGAGGAGGAGGAGGAGGTGGCACGGAGTTCCTGTTTCAGGCCGAGGGCGAGGACTCCATGCGAGAGTGGGTGTCGGCCATCGACGACACGTCCGCCGCCCTTGCGGTGGTCCTGGCCGACGGCAGCGCACTGTCCGCCCCGACCGCGGCCACCGCCGCCCACACCTCCTCGTCCGCTCTTTTGTCGTCGACCGGCACGGGAGGGAGGGCGGCCGCGCTGAGGAAGCTGATGTCTGTCCGGCACCGCTCCCCGTCCGCGCACGCCCACGCTCACGCTGCCGCCTCCTCTCCCGCCACCAGGGCCACAAAAGGTTCCGCGGGTGAGTGCCACCGTATTTGACTGTCGACATTCTCCTTATTGCGGAATGACGAGTTGATTCTTTCTTGGGTAGATCAAGGGCTGCCGAAGGAGACCAAAGACAAGAAGACGTGGAAGGGGAAGATGGTCAAGCAGTGGAAGAAGATGCACCACGGCTCCTCCGCCACCCCCGCTACTTACCAGTCCGGAGGAGCAATCGGTGTTCCCCTGGAGGACTGCCCCATGCACGAGGAGTTCCCCTCGGTGCCGTGGCTGGTGGTGACCTGCTGCACCATCATAGAGGAGAAGGGCCTGGAGATCATGGGCGTGTACAGGGTGCCCGGAAACAACGCCGCCATCTCAAACCTGACCGAGCAGGTGAACGCCGCGGCCAGGGAGGGCGGAGGTCCGCCGTCAACTCTGGACGATCCGAGGTGGGGCGACGTCAACGTCGTCTCCTCGCTGCTCAAGTCTTTCTTCAGGAAGCTCCCCGATCCAATTTTTACGCTCGACCTGTACCCGACCTTCATCGAGGCCTCCAAGGTGGGTTGTGGTGGTGGTGGTTGATCTGACCTGACTTATATAAGGTAGGTCTGTGAAAAAACAAGTATTTTAATCGTGTCGGCCTCTTTCCAGATTGAGGATCCCTCCGTTCGGTTCCGAATCCTTCGCAAGATGGTCAGGTCTCTTCCCGAGACCAACTACGAGACGCTCAAATATCTTTGCAACCACCTGTGCAGGGTGATAGAGTTCTCCGAGACGAACAAGATGGACCTGAAGAACCTGGCCACCTTGTTTGGCCCCACGCTGGTCCGGACCTCCGACGACGACATGCTGGCCATGGTGAGAGACATGGGGCACCAGTGCCAGATCATCGAGTGCATCCTGAGAGGCTTCCAGTACTTCTTCGAGGATTCTATGGACGACTACGGCGAAGACGCAGGTTGGCACAGTATTACAGTTAAACTGAGACATAGGTACAAGTACCCTAAATGCTTCGTTTCCAACACACGTATGTAGTCATACAAAAGTTCCTAATTCGAATTCTCAAAACATCTCCAGTTCCAGGTAAAGATGACCTGTTTCCCCTCGGCATAAGCGGGTCTGCCGGCGCCGGCGGCGACGGCGGCGGCGTGGGCGCGGGCGGCGACTCGAGCTTCATCGTTCCCGGAGGGTCCTCTGGCCGCTCCGTCTCCCTCACCCAGACGGCCAACGAGAGCCTCCTGCTCGACAACCTGCACAAGCTGGAGGAGGCCGGCAAGGTGATCAGCCCCAAGCAGCACCAGGTGACGTCGTCGGAAGTGTCCGCCAGGGACATTGTCACAGGGATCATCTCCGCCGCCAACCGGAAGATCCAGCGGGGGCAACAGCACTCCGGGTCCTCTTCCTCCGTCGGCCATCACCAGGGAAGGAAGAAGGACTCCATGATGGACCCTTCCGAACTGGCCGGGTCCAGGTATGAAGAGTTGCTAGGAATTTGCTCGCACTACAGCGCATCATTTTTCTCTCGCCCTTCTTTTGTACTAGGTTTGCTCGCCTAGACACTCCCACACGCATCCTGGTGGGTCAGGCCTCCCCCGCCTCCTCGTCCGCCGGCGGCGCTGGCAGCAGGAGGAACTCTGAGAGCGTCATCCAGAGTGCCGTGGCCATCGCGGCCGCCGTTCCGAAGCTCAAGTTGGACAGCTCCGTGACTACGTCGGGGGCGACGGCGACTGCGTCGGCTTCCAGCGTGCCCGACAGGCTGCGCGGAGGGGCCGGCGGCGGCGTGCAGATGTCCGCCTCGGCGGAGAACCTGGCCAAGAGCGGCGGCGTCGGCGGCATCAGCGTGTCGGTGGTGGACGGCGGCTCTTCCTCCTCATCCCGCGCGTACGAGCTGCCAAAGAAGACGTCCCCGTTCCCGTTTGACAGCTACCACGGGCTGCAGGAGGCCACGGCCAGGAGGGTGAAGCGTTTCGAGGACGAGACCGCCAGGGCCATGATGCTCAGGAGCTCACTGCAGAGCGCGGCCGCCAGCCTCCAGGCGGTGGCCGCCATTGCAGGTGAATACGAAAGCTATCACAGTAGAGCTCCGTTATTAGTAATGTCAACAGCAAAATATTTTACTACAGCAGAGGCTTTTTTAACTTTGTGGAGGTGGATTGGGAATAAAATTCAGTGGGTAGAGCTGTCTTTGCTATTCCGGAGTTTACTTTATCGGAGTTCTACTTTTCTAGCACATAAAGAGCATTGCACTTGTTTTATTGGGGTAAAAAAAAAAAGAAGATTGTTACATCTTCTTCCATCCCCCTCTTGATTTGTAGCAGCCCACGAGCGTTCCTAGCAGCGCACCTCAAGAATGTAACGTACGAAAGCAAGCTACCACTATTGCTCAACTCCCAACTGATCTCAAGAGAACTTGGAAGGATATGTCGGAAGGTACCTGGAGAGAGCATGTCACTTCCCAAAGTGCCTGTTCACTAAAAAATCTAAAACTGTGTTCTTTTTTGCAGTCGGTAATATTTCAATAATGATGTTAAAATGTGGATTTTTTCCCCCTTCTTCTTTAGTACCAACCATGTTGGTTGCAGCTAACCGTCCTTATTTTTGTTTTTAAAAGATTCTAATCAACAATGTATGGGCAAAAAGTTCCTCCTTTTGTGATCCGGACAATCCGCCGTCTTCCAGGCACGTCTTCATCCGACTCTGAGGTGACGGTGACGACGCGGCCCTCGCCCACCCTGGACTCCGGGCGCGGGATGGACGACCTTGACGGGGGTATCCTGCTGCAGGAGCCGTACCAGACGGAAGCATACAGGTAGACTACAAAATGAACGGGGAGGGAGAAAAAAAATAGACATACTACTACTATTGTGAAATATCGATATAACGAATCTACTAGACAGAATATAAATCTTAGATAATGATGTTTATCTGATTACTAAATGTTCCTGTAACAGTACCCTGCGTAGCATCAATATAATAATAATAAATCTCGCTTTAGCGATATTTTTTTCTCTGTTGATCAACAACATTGTTATGGCTGACGTTGCTGAGGTTGATGTTGATGCTGTGACTTTTGGAATATTTTTGAAGAGAAGTTACACGACCTTTTGGCAGTAAAAATATTGTGGCAAATTAAAAAAAAAAAAAGTGTTAAAGACGTGAACAGATTTGGAAGACTTTTCATCCCGTGTTTGTGGATGTATCGTGCGTAGTATGTCTAATACGTAATTTTCTCTGGAATTTCATCTCTCTGCTGTACTGTACGTACTTCCACAGGGGCGTTCCCCAGACGAAGGCGCGCTTCCTCAACATGACGTACAAGCGGGGCTCCGGAGAGACGTCTTCCGCCCCGGCCGCCGCCCGGATGGTCCGCGGGGTGTCGCTCGGGAGCCTCGTGGTGGGGAGGCACTCAGAGGCCACGGCGACAGCGAAGGAGGAGTGGGAGAGCTTCAACACGCTGAAGGTCGCTGGGAGAGATACTCTTGTCAGGTGAGTGAGAGATGGAGAAGAAGGCGATCACGTCACAAGAAAGAAGGGGGAAGGAGACACCATTATTTTTTCTTCATTCCTTCCAGGAGGGGTCGGGGCCGGTTTGCAAAGGCTCCTAGCGAGTCCGGTCTCCCTCCTCCGGGCGCACCTGATCCGGATAAGGACGAGGCGGAGGCGAAGTCAAGCGAGGAGGATGAAGGAGGTGAGTTTGGACTCGCAAAGATGCCCTTTTGTACTACTAGATGTGTAATAGATAAATATTTTGATATGCCTTGTAGGTTTGCTCGATTCCATTACGGCCCATTTTGACGAGAAGATGAAGCTCCTCCTGGATCCGAACTACCAGTCGCCGCCCCATCCTCAGCAGCAGCAACATCGTCCGTCCAACACCCCCTCTCCACGACAGTCCCCGAGGGCTGCCAGCGTGACCAGGAGCATGTCGGGGAGCTCGCCCAAGCCGTCGGAGGGGGCGACGGGGGCGGAAGGGGACGTCAGAGAGACCTCGAGGTTGAGGCGGGCCAGCCTCGGATTCGGGACGGAGAAGGTAACAACGATTAGATCCGACCTCGTGTTTATCGCCTTTGTCACGACGTCCTCCTTCAGGAGCATCACGATCGTGCGACCCCTCCTCCTCCCCCGGCGGGACCCCGCAAGAGCGAGCTGCGCCGCGGCCGCTTCGTGGACAAGAACCGCGACCACAAGCCCACCGTCGTCATCAGGAACAACAACTACGGCAACAAGGGCGATGGTGTCGAGTGCGCAGGCAGCAGCGCCACCAGCCTGAAGAGGAGCGACTCCCTGACGAAGCGGCAGAAGCAGACGGCCAACGCCAAGAGGAAGGAAGAGGCCAAGTCGACGGCGGCGAAGGCAGCGGCCGCGGTGACGACCACGTCTGAGGAGGAGGAGGAGTTTGAGCGGCTGGCCAGGAACGCCAAGGGGACCGCGGCGAAGATACTCAAGACGCTGGCCAACCAGAGGAAGATCAAGCGGAGGCACACGGTCAGTTGAAAGTCATTAATTATGGGATCCAAAGACTTGGATTTCATTTGTTGTTCTCCCACGTCTCAGGTTGGCGGGTCTAAAGACTTCTCGGACTGGGAGCGAATCATCAGGCGACAGCAACAACAGCAGCAGCAGCAACAGCAGCAACCACCACCACCACCACCAAAGATCGAAGTCTCGGAGGAGCCTGACTGGGCGAGGCAGGAGACCTTTTCCTCCTCCGGGGGGAGCTGTTCGGATCGAGTCGCCATCCTGATGACCGCGGAAGAGATGGAGGCGCGACGAAGGTCGCTTCCGGATTCAGTCATGGCCTCCGCCGCCACCCCCGCCGCCGCCGCCGCCGCCGTCGCCGCTGGAGCCACAGTCCCTCATCCGCTGTCGTCGCCGTCGTCGCCGCAGCCACAGCGCAGAATGATGCCCTCCCTGTTGGAGTCCCAAGTCTGAAAAAAGACCAAAGACCACAAAAAGACCAAAGAGAAAAACAACAAGCTTTTGCTGTTGTGAGGAAAACAGAGGACAAGGAAAAAAAAATTGGCAAGTAACGTTTCTGGAATAAGTGGATTGTTTCTTGTCAGAAGAATAATGTTCCTTGTCCTACGCATTTGCTTACCGTTTTTTCTCCCAGCTTTTGCTATACTACAGCAATAATTCCGACTACTACCGTATAACTTTCGCCCTTACAATCTGTGTGGCTTTTGTACGTTGGAGCGGGGAGAACTTTTTTTGTGAGTTTTGTGCGAGAATTTCTTTTTATAAGCTCTGTGATACCTGTGTACTTTCAAGAGTGGACGAACAAATAAACAAAGAATGCCTATGCTATTACCATATACTGACTACTCGTATTGCCATCATCGTTTAGTCCGAACAGGTCTTGTTGGAGGAGTTTCTGGGAAATCCGAGGCGATTTCCCACGGACACAAGCGAGAACAGACAGAAAGAGTGACAAGTTTCACTTCTCAAACTGAAAGAGGAAGGTTGGGAGGCGGGTAATAATGCCTAGGAATGGCAGGTTGGAAACCTGAGGGAGGAGCACCAGTACAGGGTGTTTGTTACCAGACTGAGAGAACCCTGTAGCACCTAAGTACTTGGTAGTGGTCCAGGAGAGAAGCGATGTTTGTCCCCCCCCCCCCCATCAAATAGAGACTAACTCATGACCACTCAGGAATTTCGCAATTGGCACAAATTCTTTCTCGCTTCTTTTCTTTTTTTTTTCGCGAGGCATATTTGGGAAAGGAGGAGAGAATTACTGGAACTTGGAAGAAGAAGACAAAGCCGCCGGAGGGGGGTGGGGGGCTGTGAAAAACCACGTACGTAGGAGGACTATGGGACAGACCTTCTGGCTAAGAAATTCTCTGTTCTTTTTACCTCTCTGAACTTCAGAGCCGCGGGGGAAGGGGAGGGAGAGGGAAGGCGTTTTAGAAACGGAGGTGAGGTGAGGGGGGAGGATGGAGGTCTTAATTAAGTTTTTTGAAACATTTTTAGGGAGAAAGAGAAGAAAAAAAATGACCCTCTTAAACAGGGGGGGGAGGGAGTAGCCCAGTAATAATGAACGAATTATCGGACCGACTGAAGAAGTTTTACGAAGGGCATGGATGAAATATTGTAGTAAAATATCTACTGTACTACACACAGGAATGCGGGAAATGGCCGCTTGCGAAGTGAGGGAGGAGTGGAAGAATGAAGGAATTGAAAAACTGCTCCTATTTTTGGCAAGAGAGAATATGTCAACTGAAGAAAAATTGGCATCTTTCGTGGTTGGTGGTTGTGAGGAGATTTTCAATCAGTTTGCCTGCCGAGGCTGCTCCTTTAAAAATAATAAGCTCATGCATTACGCTCTTACAAGAGCAAGTCTGTCTTGCGTCTCGTGTCAGTCTTGAAATTTTTAAACTGCAACGCACTGTCATAAATTCTTAACCTGAAGTCCTTGTCAGTGTGAGAATAGTAGGTAACTAATGGGCAGGCACGGTACTGGAGTGCATAAACTGTGTTTTTACAGCCTCTGGTTAGTGACGAAGTCACCTAAGACTGCTCTTGGTGTAGTGGTGACCGCAGTCGCCGGAGCAGCAACAATCCGACTAGAGCCATTGTTGAACGGGCGCTATAATCAGAAACAGCGAGAGGGCGGAAGTGGACGTGGAAGCTGCGGGGATGATGATGATGCACCGACGGCTCACACGCAAACGATGATGAAAGGGAAGAGAAAAGGGGATATTTTCTAAGGAGAATAACGTTACGCAAGACGTCGAGAGAGAGAGAGAAAAAAAGGCACGTGTGAGGAGAAGAGAGAGGTGGAGATAAGACCATGGTGCGTCGTGCAAAAAGACAAAAAAGAATATGTGGACAGCAAGGAGTCAAGTTGCGACTTATTTGACAGCGCTGCTGATCTTGTGTGTGTGTGTGTGTGTGTATCAGTGTACGTAGGAACCTTATCTAGGTATACCAGACAGAGACTTGCAATTTTGCCTGATTTGCTCTTAAAAAAATCCTGAGCGGTGAACGTCTCCATTTATGGAAGAGAGAGGAAATTGTGCTTGGAAATTCTTCCTAATGAACCCCTCCCTCCCCCCTTTTCCTTTCTTCCTTCCGCCGTCGAGGGAACATCCTCCTCTCCGAAGTTGACAAGATGATAAGAAGAATTTAAAATTCTCCTCCTCTCCTCCCCTTTCTCCACACCCATGAACACTTGTGGTGTGGGGTTTTTTTTCCACGTGTTTTGTTGTGTGTGTGTGTGCACCGTCACTCCATCCAGTTTCGAGATCAGTAACAACCTCGCACTCTCCTTGAACGAGTGACCATGAACGGCGAGCTGATCTCCGAGGACGCGGCGCCGATGATGCCCATGGCGGATATGCAGACGCTCATCAGGAGAAAGAGGCTCATGTGAGTCAGCGAGGTCTTTCTACGCTGTACGTTGCTCATTTACTGTACTGTACTATATAATCGACCTTAAAAAGCTTGTCGGGCCTGTAGCTCAGAGAAAGAAAAGACTTAAGAACGGGGGTTAAAAATTTTTGAATTTGTAACTTTTCTCCCCTCTCGTTCTTCTACCCGACCAACCTTGCTTGACCCCGCTTGCTCCCCTCCCACACTCAACATGGAACTCATGGGGAGGAAGAAGATTAAAGAAGGAAGTTTGTCGTCCCCTCCCTCTCACTCTTCCTCCACTTTACCCAGTATCTCCAGCCGGTCTCTGACTCAGCTCCATCCACACAATCCATCCCTTCCCTCGTGTCTCGTGCGTGGGGCAAGAAACCAGATCCATATGTCAACACAGGTTCACGACCAGTTTATTGGCTTTATGAAAACGATCATATTTGACACGCATGATCAAACCAATTTACTTAAATATCCTACTGAAGATGATGCTAATGGCATTTTTTTTCACATAGTACGTAGAGTCCTTCTCACGCACCGTCGACCTATACGCGTACCCCCCAAGGTCTTCCTGCTCGTCCTAATTAAGAGAACTCCGAAATGATGGGCCTAAAGAACCCCGGCAAACATCCTCCTCCACCTCCACCTCCACCACCGCCTTCCCCCCCTCCCACCATTACCTGCGCCCTCTCATTTTTACCCAATCTTCCATGATAGGGGAAATGCGTTTATGGGAAGTGAGGTAGTGTGTGTGTGTGTGTGTGCCATGCCATGCCACGCGTGCCTACCTGTGTGCACCCCGCACACACGACACGAGCATGCGGGCAGGAAGAAGAGGAAGAGAAAAGGTTTTGTGTTTGGGACGAGCGTTCCTTCACTTGGTGGTTCGTTCTCCTCTCCTCCGGCAGCGGCGACCTTAAGGAGAGGAAAGGGGGGGAAGGAGAGGTCGAGGCGGGCTACGGGCCGAATATGGCCCCCCTCTCTACGGAGGTATTATGCCACCATGCTCCATGCTACTACGTACAATGTGCGACCAACGCCGAGGCACTCATGCGGCCCAACGGACGAGAAAGTTTGATGGTGCCTTTTCAAGTATATAAGTCTAGCCAGGATACTCGCACGCTCACACAGGAGCACCTATGCCAAGAAGGAGGGAGGAGTTGGGGGAGGAAGAGACACAGAGATCTGCTGCTGCTCCTCTGGAAGAAGGTTGGAGAAGAAAGAGTGTGTGTGTTATATCCTGTGAGAGAAGTGTACACTTCGAGTGAGTCGGGGGAACTGTCAACTTCGCCGCCCCCCATCAGCATTGCCCCTCCTCCCCCGATCCTCCAAGAGTACCGGAAAAAAGCCAAAGTTATATCTCCACCCTTCTTCCTCCATTCGCGGGTAACACGACTACAACAGAGATCAACCGGCGACCGATTGCTTAATTGATGGAGAAAAAGAAGAAAGCAAAACAAAGTGTAGAAGACAGAAAGATTTGACGGACAGACCAGTGAGAGCAGAAGTCACAAACACAACGCTACTACCAGTATACCGTGCGTGCACGTTGTTGTGTCCCTAGAATTACGCAAAGCAATTTATAATTTTTTAATGCCGTAGAAGATATAGTACTTCAGGTTGACAAGTTTACTTCACTTTTAGCTTCGCTTTTTGTAAAGCCCAACGGTTTTTTTATCCCATGTGTGATTTCATTATGTATTCTTAAAAATGACCCCACTCCCAAAAGCGTCACTATTTAATCCTCCTGGGGTTATTTCTGTCAGAGTCATAATTTTTGCAGTTGTCAAAATCCTACCAGCAATCATACCAGTTATCTACCAGCAATATTATAAGTTATTAGTGGGGGCCACAAAATGATCAATCGTGCCACTACCTCTATAGGGGATGGGGAGGTAGGATAAGGCTGGCGTGTTTTTTCCCAAAAAAAGTTCCGTCGGGAGCTTGTAATGTAAGCAGTTTACACACTATGTTAAGAGAAGAAATATTGTCAAATGATTAAGATGCACTTAAAATTACTTATAGACTTGATGCTGTCTGGCAAAAACCTTCAGTTTCATCACACAATTCGGCCACCCTGATCACCAAACTGGTACATACTCTCTCCAACGTGCCTATTTCCAACATAAACTGGGACACAACAGCTTGGACACACAGTCACGATCAGTAGGAAGAGAAAGAGAGAGAGAAAACAGGCCCAGCAGGATGGAGGAGAGGACGCTGCAGCTGGCCCAGACGCTGGCGAGGCAGACGCTGGACGAGGACGAACTCGGGGAGGCCATGGATGGCAGCCCAAAGCCGCTCAGGAAGAACTACCTCTCTCACGGAAGGGGAGAGCCGCCAAAGTTCAGGTGAGGAATAGGGGAGGAAAGAAATCTTCAATCTACGGGAAAGTATTCTCCCCAAATTTTAGATCCTCTTCAAATTAGGTGGGAGCGACATCTTTCTTGTACTACGTAGGATACACAGCTGAAGTCACCAACCATGACTCAAGGATCCTTGGACCGTTGACAGTTACAAATAGGTACGCTGCGTGTACGATAGAGAGAGTGTAGTACACACACCTCTAAGGGGGGAAGGGAAGGTGCCTTTAACTAAATCACTAATGTGCTCCTGTGTGTGTGCACGTTATCCGCACACATTGCTTATTGATAGGCAACAGACACAGGAAAATCCCCCCCTCAACACGTACAACCTTGAGTCATTGCAAACTAGTGCTTTCAAAATGACTCATGAGTCCGGAACGCAGCAGTAGAGGAACTCTGCTCCCATGTGCCTGCTCGCGCACCTGTACCTGTCAGCGATTCAAATTGTAAACCTAACTGCTGTAGTACCTGTCAAGAATTCCAGCACTTCTCCAGCGATGGGTATTGGACTTGCGTCACACTCACACCTCCCTTTCGTTCAAGTCCTTGAGCGGTTAGCGACCTTGCAATTCCTGGAACTGGGTGAACTACTGGCGCTTTCTCCTATGGGCACACACTCTTTCTCATGTGCAGACTCTGTAGTAGGTGTGGGGTACTCCACTTCCTCATATAAAGAGACATTGCCTCTCACAGGCCGAAAATTTTTCAGCTTGATGGGCCAAAGTGATTGTTTTATTCAAATTCAAAATTTTGTTGGTCTTCGGAAGAGCAGCTGACACAACCAGAAGATACCACTGAAGTGTGGCCCGTGGGGCAAAAAGTTTAGTAGTCAGCTAAGCTTGTCAGGGTGGTTACTACAGTACGTATGTACACATAGACACAGCGCTCTATCGATATATAAAAGCAATGGCTTTCACTTCCTCTTGCATTAACTTAGGAAAACAGCGGAAAGAAAGTTCACGTGCCGTAGATAGTGCCAAAGAACCAACAGTTGCCAAAAACCGACAAGACTATGGTCGAGGAGGAAGTGGTGTCGGCCTTGGAGCTGTCGTGGGGGGCCATAAGCTTCGCCAGCTCCGCCTGCTCCAACTGCAGCCTAGACTCATCCGAGCAGGAGGAGCAGACTGCCAGGATCAACCCAAAGATCTTGAGGTACTACCACTACTGCATAAACGGGAGAATTGCAATTTTTTTTTTCGAAGAAATGCTTCTTGCCCTCTCTCTTTCTTCGTTGTGTTTACGACCCCCCTACTTTAAGAAGGAACGTGTCTTTTTTACCGCTTTCCGCTTCCTGACTCCTCTCTCACGGCGGCGGCGTGTGTAAAGAAGATTGCAAATTCCGATAAGTGGTGGCTTGACGCAGCACGCACCGAGATTCCCGTAAATTTTTCGCAATTTAAAGTTTGCCGATCTTTCCTCCCCCTCGGAGAAGGAGAGAGAGAGATTTAATTGCATCGTGAGATCTGTCACGCCCCCTCCCCCAGGCACCGCCGGGGACATCTCTTGCCTCGATCTGACAGCAGAGGGAGGGAGGGAGGGAGGGAAGGGGGAAAGGTGGACTTTGAATCCGCCACCCTGTGTGACTTAAAACGACAACGAAAAAGACCAAAGTAGCGAACATGTACAGCATGTAGGCACTTGATTATGTAAAGTATTATGCAATTCGGAAAAGCGTAGCTCCGCTACAGCCCCTCTCAGTCTTACTACTAAACGCATGTTCGCTTATGTCTTATGATGACAAGAGTCTCATGCAGTAATAAATGTCCAGGCACCAAGTGTATTTTTAAGAGGGGGGTATAACATGTGGTGGTGCAATGCTGCAATGCTGCCTTTCCCTTCTTCTTGTAGCATTAGTACTACTACTCTAAGCTCTCTGCCCTTACAATGTGTCAAAAAGCAGATGGGGGAGGAGAAGGAGGAGGAGGAGGGAGAGTGTGTGAATGTGAACATCAGAACGTGATTGCAGCGTCGGTCGGTCGGAGTTCGCTTGGCTCAATTCTCTCTCCTCTCTCCCCTCCCTCTCCTTCCTCTTCCTCTTTCCCAAACAGGGCCTCAGTGCCCCACCGCGGGCCACATCTGGCCCACGTGGCACTGCCTGGGACCCGAGTCCCGAGTAAGACCCCACATTGCAGATTTTTTGGCCAAATGGGTAGCCAGCACCTGACCATGTCAGGTGCTGGCAACTAGTCCAGGGTGCGCTTGAGGCCGAAGGACCACACAAAAATCTCGACTCGCTGTTGGCCTATCTCGAAAACAACTTGAGTTGGACACATTTTTGACAACTGCATCAGCCTCAGCCTCAGTCGTCGCTATGAGTCCCTCCCTCTCCCTCGCCCTCCTCCTCGCACACAAATTGGCCCCACCCTACCCTAGCTCGCACCCAGTGCCTGGGAGAGGAGATCCCTCTCAGACTTTTCAATGCGTCTGCCCCACGTCCCCTCCCCTCCAGAAGACAACAATTCCATCCTTGTTTGAGTCCCCGAGGATGATTGGCTGAACAGCAGCGTCAGCAGTGCAAAAGAGAGAGAGTGGGGAGGCAAAGATTTATCTCTTTGCGTGTCTGATAAAAAGAAAAAAACCTTGGCGGTGATGTAATTATGTGGTGGGGAAAAACCCAAGAATTGTTTCATGTTACGACGTACTCATTATAACACTGTCAGGGAGAGGAAGTGGGCACTGGGATCTTGGGCAGGTGGAAGTGGGAAACAAAGCCTTGGTTGGCATGGCCTGAAGACAGACCCAACTCTAAAGAGTTTAAAATGGTGAAGTGGACTGACGAGGAGGAGGCTCACCCTCCTCCTCCCGCCGCCACCGTCATAGCAGGGATCACCAGATCGTCTGCGTCGAGGAAGTCGGCGACGTCGGCAACGTCGACAACGACCCACACTGTGTCCGCCACGGAGTACTTGGACCTGGCGATGCTGGCCGCGGAGGCCGAGGCGGACGCACCTTCCCTGTCGTCTTCGTCTTCCACGTCGTCGTCCTCTTCCGCGGAGCCCTCCACCTCCGCCTCCACCTCCGAGGCCACGTCGAGGTCTGCTTCGCCGGACGACGATTTCAGGAAGAGGAGCGGGAGCTGTCCGGCGCGGCCAGCGTGAGTTTGTTGGGGACATTCAGAAAGGATTATACGGGAAATTTTAAGACAGAATATCAACATCCTGTGCTGTTTGCAACTAAGGTAATTGCTATCTAGTCTACATAGTTCACATGTGCGGGATTGTTATGTTAAATCTACATCTGAATAACAATTCAAAAAGAGAGTACGTAGTTTGGTAGTCCGTCACACTACGTACTTCCTACAAACAACTCTCCGTCCTCCATCCCATCGTCCTTCCCTTTCTTCATCTGCCTTGCTGGAGTTCGGTTAAGAATGAGATAGAAGGGGGAGCAAAATAACATAAACAAAGCGAGATCAGACCGAAAAAAAAATCTCTTTTTTTCAGTTTTTGCCCCTGACTGAGAAGCTTCGGAAAAGATGTTAATTCCACAATTTCTTTCAATTCCCCCTTTTTGTACTTTCCCACACTTTTTCCTGTTCAACCATAGCAGTTCGGGAATTACGGAGGTAACTCAGTGGATGAAGTAGTACTATAGTTAGAGAGCCACCACATATTATGTGTACCCGAGAGGCAATTTTTTTTTGCTGTAGCACTTGTAGGAGCAGTATCACCTGCGCGCGCAGTGAGAGAGAAAGCTCTACGAAAAATATGGGAAAGCAGGGAGAGAGACGCGGACAACAACAGCGGCGCACCTAGTACGGGAAAGGGGCCTTGATTGACTTCTTTTTCTTCTTGGAGGGGGGGGAAAGAAGGAGGAAGTCAGCGTGTACTACTACACGTACGTACGTACAAAGGAGGCAAGTCACAACGCCTTTGTGAGGGTAACCCGATCCTCCTCCTCCTCCCTCAGTCGAGAGGAATTTCTTGACCGACAACCTCCCCTTCCACCCCTCCTTTCCATCCTCGTTCCGGGATTGTGCGGTGATGCAGTGATTTCGGACGTTTATAAGCACGTCTTGACATTTTTCTCACTTCACGATGGAGGAGGAACAGGAGGTGTCTATCGGTTTGAAGGAAGGACAAACTATCAAGGAGGAGGACGAGGTCCAACTCGTCCGGAGGATGATGGAGGCAGCCGACGTGAACGATAAGGAGGTGGAGGTGGAGGAGGCCGGCGGCGGCAACGTCGCGGAGACGCTCCACATGAGGCTGGAGAGCGCGGGCGGCCGGGAGTCCCTGGAGGCCGTCTGCCAGGCCGTCACCAGCGACGGCAGCACCGTCACCTACCAGTGCAGCTACCAGGCGACGAAGGCGGACAGCAAGGAGGAGGAGGACGGAGACGGCGTCGACGTCTCCGCCAGAAAAAAGCGCCACCAGAGGCCCGCCGGAAGGATACAGGGAAAATTCGCCCTCAACGTCCCGTAAGGATCGAAGAAAGACTCCGCTTTTGGATAAAGTTCTTTGCTAGTACTTCATAGTTGACCTTTTTAGATGCTAAACACCATTTATTTACGAAATACGTGACTGCCGCGTCTGAGGCGCTGGTCTTGAGTAATATGGACGGCGGGTTTTGTGCACAGCAGCATTCCATTCAGACGACTGGGAGATTCTCGAATGGAAAAAAAGTGTTTTGGGAAATCGACGTCGTTAGTCGCCACCTCTTTCTTTCCTATTATTCTTGACAACAGAAGGGGTTTGGGGTGGGTGGGGTGCGAAGAAATTTCTCTGACTCTCCCTGTTAACGTTGCAAAAGAATGTGCTGATGCCTGGTCTGCTCGGGAAATGTGTTAGCCGGCCTGCTCTCTCTCTCTCTCACTTTCCTCACTCCTCGCATCAAAACAGAGAGCGAGAGAAAGCCGCAGTCCACAGTCTGTCAGAATCCAGCCTAGGGCACGGGAGTTCTCCCAAATAAAATATAGTAAAAAAAACCATGAAGGAATTGAAAATTCGCGAGGCGGAGGTGCTCTGCCTCCTGACCAAGCTGTACGCGGAATACAAGGAGGCGTCGCTCTCCGTCGACAGGGAGCCGCCGTCGCACCCCCGCTGCGAGTGAGGAGCGAAACACAGTACCTACATAGTATTTACATAGACTAGGTGGTACACTCCTTGGTTCCACAATGACCGGAGTGTCGTTATATCCGAAGGTTCAAAAACCAAGGAACGGTTTGCTTGGGATTCGTGTCCATTATAAGCGGAGGCTAATGTTAATTTGACATTTAAAGCAATTATTTTCATTTATTTCCAGACGCACCCGATCTCTGAACGCGCCCAGCCCCATCCAGCAGTTCGGACCATGCGGCCGCATCATGAAGAACTCCGCCATGGTCATGTAAGTGTTTCCATCTCTGTGGCCATCAGGAAGGCATGGGACAGTAAAAAAATGCCCTCGGCCTCCTCCCGCTTTGCAGGACCATCCAGGATCCGGCCTCCCAGCGCCTGACCTGGTACAAGGCGCCGATGGCGGTGCTGGTCATCAAGAAGGTGCGCGACGCGTCCGTCATCCCTCCATTCATACAGCTGGTGAGTACGTATTTGTATACCTTCATACAGTAGTAGGGTGTATGACATACCACGTCACATCACGTAACTATTACAGTCAACTTTGATGCTGAAAAGATTTTCTTGCTTAACAATTTTTTCGCACACAAGGTCTAGGCCTTTACTTTAGCATACTTTTCCCCGAAATCTGAGGCCGACTGTAGTAGCCACTGCTTACGTACTGAAGTACCACTCTACTTTTCGTGCTATGGTGAGGAGCAATTGCCGTCATGCATACATGTTTGTGTCAACGTCACCTGGAGAGGATATTGCTTTACAAGGTGCAATGTTGTACTAGTTCCTTTTTGAAGCAAGGAAGGCCTGCAATTCACCCGGGGAAACCATAAATCTGACGACGTAGGAAGTCGAGCATTCATAAAATAGTGTAATAATTAAAAAAAAGAAAAAAAGATCCGCTTCGTGACGGATTCTCTTTTTCCTATAGTACAAAACAACTGTTTTATTTAAGTAAGTTCCTACTAGCATTTCTGCAATAACTAACTAACCCTTTTCTCCTTTTCCTCTTCACTTATACGTAGGTAAAGTGGCTGGTGGGCGAGAAGAACATGGTGGTGCACGTGGAGGCTGCCGTGCTGGACGACCCGTTGCTGACGTCCAACCCCGGATTCGACGACATACGCGACAAGCTGATGACCTTCCGGGAGGGCAAGGACGACCTGACGGACAAGATCGACTTCATCATCTGCCTGGGCGGCGACGGCACCCTGCTGTACGCCTCCTCCCTCTTCCAGCAGTCCGTCCCTCCGGTCATGGCCTTCCACCTCGGCTCACTCGGGTTCCTCACCCCGTTCGAGGTGGACAACTTCGAGCAGCAGATCACGCACGTCCTGGAGGGCCACGCCGCCCTCACCCTCCGCAGTCGGCTGCGCTGCATCGTGATGAAGAAGGAGTCTCCCTCCTCCCTGTCCTCCTCCTCGTCGAACGGAGGCGGCGGCGGCGACGACGCGGCCGCTGGAAACAGGCAGCTCGTCACTCCCTCCACCAACCTGCTGGTCCTGAACGAGGTGATTAAAATACCAAATAAACGCGGACAATGTAAATGGGCGGGAGACGGATATGAAGGATGGGACTTTCCACAGGTCGTGATCGACCGCGGGCCGTCGCCCTACCTGTCCAACATCGACCTCTACCTGGACGGGAAGCTCATCACGTCCGTCCAGGGCGACGGGCTCATCATCAGCACACCCACAGGTGGGTGGGTCCAGCTCATTGTTGCGGTGTACGTCATTAAAAGTGGATTTGAGTTACCCAGCGTTTGGCGGAAAAAAGAGAGATGTCGTCTGATCTGGCCCTCTGGCAGCATGCATCATTTATAATGCACGTAGTACAGTACATATCATACAGTCGTCTTCATGCGTAGAATCTCCCACACTTGTAGTACCTACGTATACAGTGGGACTACCTCTACTATATACAGTAAACTTTGACGCGTGATGTTTTTTAATGTTTAAATGTGATATATGTACATTTTGATGCCAAACATAACTAGATCTTTATTATATGAAATTGACGTTTATTAACGTGTATGTGAACGTATACCATGTAATTGATTTTTTAACCTACACAAAAGTCTAGTAGTACAGCACATACATTTCTGCAGTACATTACTTACGTATATCATAGTTCTACCATACTGATCCCCCCTCCGTTTCCAGGCAGCACGGCGTACGCGGTCGCTGCGGGCGCGTCCATGATCCACCCGTCGGTGCCGGCCATCATGGTCACTCCGATCTGCCCGCACTCGCTCTCCTTCAGGCCCATCGTCGTCCCAGCTGGAGTTGAGCTCAAGGTGACAGCGACAAACGCGCGCGCACTCTGCCCTACGTAGTAGTAGTTCAGTCAGACCTCCGCTCCGCGGCAAACTCCACTGTAGTGACAACTGCTGTAGTGACTGTTACCAAATTTGGTACTGGGTAGGTACTACACTACATACTTGCTTCTTATGTCAACTCTGCCATGGTAAAAGAAAACTTAGCTGGCCGCCAACTTTGCAACTTTATCCCTTTTACGAAAGTGGGAGTTCTACTGTGGTACATAGGGTACAACATTGTGAGGCAGGAGTGAGCTGTCCGAAACGCGTAACGTAGCATCTAACCCATTCCGCTGAGTCCACACAACAACATGAGCAAGGTCTCGTCTTTCTCTTCGCACACACTTGATGACCCCGAGTGACCATCGACGTCATACGTCGGAATAACAAACTAGTTCCATCTCGGATACTCCTTCTCTTAAAATAATGTTTTCTCAAGATTTTTTTTTTCTCCCGGCAAACCGTCTTCGCCCTCAACAACTGTAGAAGAAAAAGTAGGTGAAGGCCATTGGACAGACAAGCACGGTAAAAATTAGTGAGTCAGGGAGAAGAAGAAGAGGCCTTCCTGCTGACTCGGTTGAACTTTGGATGAATCCGATTTCCCAATTTCCGCCAACTGTCTGGGAAAACATGCGTGCATGCAGTAGTAGGACGGATGATATGCTGTAGGTAAATTTTGCTAAATTTCTCTCCGTTTTGATTTGGGAAACTCTCTTCGGAGGGCAGATCTCGGTGTCCCCGGACAGCAGGAACACCGCGTGGGTCTCTTTCGACGGCCGGAGGCGGCAAGAGCTCCGACACGGAGACAGGTGTGAACTAATCCCAATCTCTCTCTCTCTCTCTCAATTGGCAACTAGGTGACCCTGAACCCTGGTACGAGGAACACGGCCTTCATGTCCTTCGACGGAAGGAACCACCAGGAGCTGAAAGAGGGAGACAGGTCTGAAGAGAAGAAAGAAACAAAGAAAGAACATTTATTTCACTTGGCCGAACCATGCTGCACAAGAAACAATAACAACGTGCCTCTTGGTGGTGGAAGGTAGCGGCACAATTTAAAGATTGTGATTCTTGTCATGTCTTCTTTTTGCACAAACTAACGTCAACGTAAAAAAAAAAATCTATGCTATATTTATCGTCTCACCTACACCTGCCTCTCTTTCAACTCTGGTGGAAGGTAAACAGCGGACAAGTTCTCCTTGGGTGACGGGTCATTATCGTATAGCGTAGCGCCTAACCCGTAACATCTTCCCTCTGACATCTTCCCTCCAGGTCCTCAATTTTTTTCCCTCCTGTTTTTCCTCCTCCAACTCCAGCCTCCGCGTGACGACCTCCATCTACCCGGTTCCGTCCATCTGCGCTCAGGATCAGATCTCGGACTGGTTCGCCTCCCTGGCCGAGTGCCTCCACTGGAACGTCAGGAAGAAGCAGAAGCACTTTGACGAGCTCTCGGACCTCACCAGGTGGGCCAAACTGTCCGGCGAACTCAGTCGCGTCTGATGCTGAGACCAGCGTTTATTAATTTTTTTTTTTGGGGGGGGGGGGGGTAGGTGGTCCACGAACGTGAATGTGGGAACCCGGGACAAGTTGGCGGACAACTTGGGTGCGGCCTTA
>JAAUYM010151527.1_pt1 | contig 21871 bp, 25 predicted proteins | sample 7278001 | NCBI WGS metagenome assembly JAAUYM01 (sample SAMN14350224, study PRJNA611818) | marine sediment metagenome | isolation source: surface marine sediment (1.8m) | place: French Polynesia: Moorea | collected 2018-08
CCCCCCCCCCCCCCCCCCCCCCCCCCCCCCCCCCCCCCCCCCCCCCCCCCACCCCCAAAGATTCGCGGTAGCTTTTTTTGTCAGACCCCCTTGGGTGCTCTTCAATACCTTGTCGTTCTCCTGGAAAGTGATCGCCAGGTGCGGCAGCCTGACGAGTGCGATGTCGTTCGCCTCCGACATCACGCGAGAGGCGCTGTACTTCTCGTGCATCGTCACGTCCCTCGGGGAGATGGTGTACCTGCACGTGCGAGGAAAAATCAATTGGCCCGGGAATGAGAAAGATAAGACTATACTACGTAGTATAGTGAATATCCTACGTACCTCTGAGCTAATGGACAGTCGAAGCAGTCTGGATCCTTCCCCACTTCGAACTCTCCCAGGACCACCTCCTTAATCTGCCGCGTCTCCAGCGTGCGGTGGTGACAATGGGCTGCAAGCAGGCAAGTGGAAGGGAAACATCTTCCCGTAAATTAGTGCCAATAGACAGTAGTATATAGTATTTTCTTCACCCCCTCCCCCCTTAATCACCAGCAGTGACGACGTATCTCCTATTGATGAGCGTCCCCCCACACTTGTACACGATCGGCAGCGAGCCCCGCCCGGGGTATCCCAGGAGGGCCATAAAGGGGAACTGGCCCCTTGACGTCTCGTAGCCGCCCACCAGGAAGCCTGCACAGAAACATGGCATAATAGTAACCTGCCTCTCGTTGCTTTTGCAATTTTTACTATTAGGTACACAGTACACACCTGGAATGAATGAGACCCCACACTGGCTGTGGTCCGCTTCTAGGTCGGGCAGCCATTTGCCTGACCTCGAGTCGATGCTGGGAAACAGAAGTTATAAATTCAGCACGCGACGATTTCTGCCAAAGCCCAGGAGTACTAGTGGTGCTCATAATTATCAGGAGGACCACGCTGAGGCTGTCCAAAACCGCTTCAAAGTTGATTTCTTACACTGTGAGCGCCGGCTGAGTAAAGTTTCTGGGTCTCGGGACAGGTCTCGATGGAAATGTCGGCGTGAATCTTGGCCTGGTCGGCCTCGGTGGCGTGGGCCTTGGCCTCGGTGGCGTGGGCCTTGGCCTCGGTGGCGTGGGCCTTGGCCTCGGTGGCGTGGGCCTTGGCCTTGTGGTTGTTGTCGTGGTCGTAGTGGTAGTTATAGTGCGATTTCGAACCAGAATCCCGAAGTCTTCCGCGCAGCTGTCATCGCAGTAGCCCCAGTTCCCCTTGCCCCCGCCGATGTGTCTGGAATTAAGTAGCAATGGCAGCCTTATTATGTATTAGCCTGAAGCTACCTGCGTTGCTGGGTAAAATTTTGCAATGGTAAAGGACCAAATTACAACTTGCCACACAGGGAGGCTTTGGCCTCCCATGTGGCTCGTAGTGCCTGAGCTCGGTTTGCTCGCTAGCTAAAAGATCAATCTTAGCATGAGAGATTGCATGCGGATGATTTTATCTTCCTGATAATTTCTTTTTATTTCCCTCTTCCTCCCTTTCCCCCATTAAAGCTAATAAGTTGTGACCTCAATTTTGGCCTTATACGGGTTCAGAGGTCAGATCTGACCTCATCCGTTCCCTCATTTCGCGGGGTCGCAAACAACTTTTATTTAATAAAAAAAATTTGATCAAGGCCCTCTTTTGGCCAAAAAAGCCATTTTCATTTTTGGCCATAAAATGGGCACCCGTTTTGGAAACCCATATAATATTTTTTACCCTCCTATGTCTGTCTCCATAAAAAAAGAGCACTCCATGCAAATTTTGGGAAGATTGGTCCAACAGTAAGCAAGTGGCAATCTCGATTTCGGCCTCAAACAGCCTCGGAGGACAGATTTGACCTCATCCGGCTTGCCTGAACAACTTTTATTTTATGCTTATCCCTGCTCCCTGATATCGCCATTTTTCGATTATTGGCGTAAGATAAACCCCCCAAAGGGGGTGTCAAAAATTTCTTTGATCCCCCCATTGAAAAAGAGTATCACATGCACATTTTGGTAAGGATTGGTCCAACCGTCTGGCCTGCAACCTTGTAACAGACAGAGAGGACATTCGCGTATATACTACAGTAGATGTTCGTCTGGATTGTTTTTGCATGGCTATTTCTACAACTGTGCCATCTATATGTATTTACTGTACGGTACGTACTTGCGAGTGACCGGGTTGACCCTTGTGGAGCACCACAACTTGTCGTCCGGGTCGGTTAGGGTGGTGCAGCCGCTGAATTCCCTACCACGAAATCTGAAACCAGCCGGAAAGTAAAATGAGCGTCTCCCCTACCTACCTGTACTTGTACACACGTCGCCAACTTTCTTGATCACTCACATGAAGGGAAACTGGCATCGGAGCCCGACGGACTTGACGGGGCCTCCCTCCACCGTGGTGAAGCAGCGGACGCCGCCCCGGTCGAACCGGTTGAAGCCGCCCTGGCCGGAGACGAAGGTGGTGACGAGGACAGCACAGGCTACGGCGGACGACAACCACATTCTTGTTTTTTCTGCGCGAGCTTGCGTGGCTACTTAGGTAACCCTCCGAGGCGAGCGATTCAACAAAGGTGCCAGAAAAAACTCGTTCCTCCTCCCCCTCTTGTTTCTTTATGGCCCCACCACAACCACAACCTCCTCCTCCTCCTTTTTCTCCTTTTCCTCCTCCTCCTTGTTGGTAGTGAGTGGCAACTGATAATCGGGCCTCTTTTCTCCGACGTTGCAATATCGCTTTACGCTTGGAAAGACCACCGACTTTTCTCCTCTTTTTCCTCGTTGCTGGCGCAGGTATATCTTCCCTCTGCCTGAGTGATGTGGTGACTGACTGACGCTTCTCTCTCTCCCGCTTGTTTTTTTTGTGACTTTGGAGTTTGGAATTCTTTGTGGCACATTTCCCCCTTCCCCCCTCCTCCTCCCCTCTCTCTTCTTCGTCGGCGTGCGGACACCCATCCACCCGGCGGTCGAAATCCAAGTATCTGTCTTCTACCTACCCCCCCCCCTCTCCGAACCCCTGACACTAACGTGGCCACTGTGGAAAAAAAAAACATTCTCCATCTCAGTCTTGAGTCGCTTAGTTCTACTCATTTGAGATGTTGTCGAAAGATGGTGGATGGCACCTTTTTTTTAGCACGTGCGCTGGAATTCGATCCACTTAAATCAGGTGGCCAAACCACAACCTGCCACAAACGTTTTTTTCTCTCTCTTTTCTCCGAACTCCGAGGTGTTACAGTGTGTATCAGCATATCGTGGAAATGTTTAAGCTCGTCCAAAACTCCTTTTTTTTCACCACGTCTCACTTTGGAATATGAAAATAGGGTCAAATCAAATCTTACTCTACTTCATCTGATTTTTTTCTAGTATCTTGGGCATACGTATTTGAGAAAATAGGTACGTATGCCTGTGCTTTTAAACACTGTCATGTCCATTCCAGAGATCATTCAGGTCACTGGAGTCTTGCAAGTTTTGTTTACTGTTCAGCTTAATGCAATTTTGAGAAGGTGCCTGTGCCAAGCCCCACAGGAATTTCAACAAGCTCAGGGCTTCTGTGGACCATGCTGAAGGCCAATGGTGGCCTTTTATTTTTAAAAAATCAAGTAAAAAAAGTCTCCGGACGACATTTTGTTATAAACAAATCATCTTGTAAAATGTGTACGTACATGAGGCTCCAGACATCTTGGTGAAGTTTGCAATATTCCACGATTTGCTGATGTTACACACTGTACATACCTACGTACATAGCAGGAAGGTGGAAGAAGATGGCTTTGCTGGTACGTACAGGTATAGCTTTAGCTTGCAAAAAGACGAGGAGTGCACTAAAGTTCTGGTCATATATTGTATATCAAGGCAAGCCATGTTTTGGGCTCTTAATGTCGATAGCTTTTTAAAACTTTACTAACCATGTTTCTTTCTCATCGTGGTACCGCCAGGCAGACGTGCTGCAGTTTTGCCCCAACTTACCTGGTGTACCGCGAGCCGTAGCTGGAGTCGGACGAGCCCGAGAGCACGTTGTTCAGGCAGCCCCCGGCGCCGGAGGAGTTCCTCATCCACTCCATGCACGCCGGCTGGTAGGAGGACGGGTAGGACGAGGAGTACCCGGTGGACCTGGTCCCGGACGTCCTGCACCTGTAGGTGTGCTGCTGCGGAGGCGGCGGAGGCGGCGGCGGCGGCGCCAACACCCGGTTGGGAGACGGGGGCTCTTGCAGGGACGGAGACGCCTCCAGGGCGCCGGAGGCCCCGTCGGGATGGCGCGGATTGGGGACGGGGATGCCCATCACCGGGACCATCTTGGGTGGGGCCGGGGCCGGGGCCGGGGCCGGGGCCGGGGCCGGGGCCGGGGCCGGGGCTGCCGGCTGCTCCGGCTGCTTCTCCACGCGCATGACCTGCATCGGTTGCAGCGGCTGCTGGCCAGGAGACAGCTGCACGTTGGTCTGCAGGGGCTTCATCGCCGTCGCCGTCGCCGTCGGTCCCGGTGCCGTCTGCGTCGCGCCCACCGGCACCACCATCCCTGTTGCATGCTGTGGGAGCGTTGGAGGAGAGGCACCCATCGTCGGTGCTCTCACCGTTTGTTGCTGTTGTGCTGGCTGTCCTCCCCCTCCACCCTGGTACAGCGTGGGATCTTCGGTATAGCAGGGGAGGTAGACATACGCCGGCTCCTCTTCTTTTCCCACGCAGTACTCCTTCATTTTTGAGCAGAACTTCCCCATAGTGTGAAAATTTTAGAGTGTTTTGCCAAACTCGCAATTTCCCATAAATTGACACGCGGAAAAAAAAAGTTTTATTTCGGAGCTATCATGCTCTTTATCGGGGAGGTGGCCCTTAACCTCAACTGGTAGATACCGGCAGACATCTTCCCTGCTGTGAGTGCAGATTCCTTCGTTCCACTTATGCCCACCTTAGCTGGAGCGGTGCTTCACCGTAGGTTCAAGGTATTTTACTACCTCGTCCCCCCCCCCTCCTCTCTCTTCTACTACATCTCACCTTCCATCACTTCTTTTGTCAGCATCCTCTCTGTATACCACTACGTACGTACCGGGCCAGACAGGAACGGAAGGAGGCAATATTAGCATACAGCACTCGTTGCTTCCTTTGTTCGCACGTACGTACCTGTATGTACAGTACGTGGTACATACGTTGGCCACCTCTTCGAAATGCTGCGCAAATCTTCCCCCTAGCCTCCCCCACCCCACCCCTCCCAAAAAATAAGTCGTCATGAATGCGACTCTCGGAAGAGTCAATTATAAGCCTACGCGCTTTATTGACGCCTAGTGACAAGAAACTGAGTGAGAGAGAGAGAGAGATACGTACCATTGTTGCTTTTTTCTTCAAGCTTGGCTGAGTCGTGCGCGGGCGAGGGCGAGGAGCAGGAGACGATATACATTCACGTCGCTGGATTATCGCGTATTTTTTTCTTCTTGATGCAGAGCAACAACACTAGTATAGTAGCACGATGTTACGGGCAAAGAACGAGGGACTGATGTTGCGCAACAACTCGACGCGAGAGTGAAATGGGAAATTTCCTTTTTACATTAGGGCAAGCGCATTGCATATGCATACACCAATACCAATATTTTTTTTTGCCTAAGTAGAGAATTTCCATCTTTCTTTCTTCAGAAAATGTTCTCCCTGGCACAGTGAGGTGCAAATGCCGCATAGGTAATTTTTAATATTTAAATGGCCATATCTCTCTAGTGGTTTGACCTAGCTCAGCGACATTTTAACAATAATTTTAACAGCAAAATGGGACCAATAGTTTCAAGTTTCAACCCCACTGAAGGACACCCTCCAATTCAGTCTAGTCCAAATTGAGTCCAACTTAGACAAAAAAGCATTTTTGAGACTGGGCGCAGTTTTATTTGTCAGATTTTTTTTTTGGTACCTATAGGGTATATACCCTATTGATCAAGCCCAACAAGTCCACCAAGTTTGGTTTACATGCACTCGTATAAAAGAAATTCACACGTCTTTTGGGCAGAAGGGGGCAAACCAGTAAATTGCTTAAAATATAAGTTGTTCAGCCCTCTCAAAAGTATTTATAGGGGTGACCAAAAGGGGTGCCTATTTTATGTCCAAAATTGTAAATATTTTGGGCAGCTAGCCCAAGGCTTCCCAGTGTGGGGAGTTATAATTTGGTCTTCTGGCATTGCCAAATTTTACCCAGCAACGCGAGTAGTCTCATATGTACAAATTAAGCTGTGAAGAAATTGGCATTGTTCTATATGTATCATGTATCCTATATTCCTTTACATCTTCTACCTACCTATATTATTATCGCAGTTTTTACAACACTGTGAGATTTAAAAAGTTCCCTTCATCACCTTCAGGTCATCATTTCCTTTTAAATAAACATTTAAAAAGTAAACCAATGAGCAGTAAATATCGTTCACAATCACGGTGTCCAATTGCACTGGCGTGACTGAATTACCCAAGGAGCGTTGATGTTAGTGCATCACCCTGATGTAGGGTGGCATCCTTCGCTGCATCATTATCGGCGGCAGCGGGCCTCTCCTCGGGCCAGGGAGGGGCGGCGGAGGCGGCGGAGGCGGGTGGGCTAACGACGACGTCTTGACTGTGAGGAACCTCCCGGCGGACGCCGCCGACGCCGCGGCCGCTCCGGCGGTGGTGCTCCTGGCCCTGACCCACAGGAGGCAGGCGCAGACCAGCGCCAGCATAAGCACCAGGAGGAGGACGCTGAAGGCCACTAGCAGACGCGGCGGAGAGACGCAGACCAGGTTGGCGGTAGACTCGTCCACCTGATGGTGGTGCAGCAGTTCCTGCTCCAGGTAGGCCTCCTCTGCCTCCATGCCGGCTTCCTCCTCCTCCACAATGGGCGCCGTTCTCGCTCTGGCCACCGCCTTCTTGACCGGCTTCTCCTTCTCCTCCCCCTCCTCCTTCTTTTCCGACACGTCGACGTGCGTCCGCAGCCAGTAGGAGTCCACCACCTTACCAGCCTCATCCTTTCTCTCCTCCGTCTTCTCTTCCCTACCGCCGTTATCGTCGCACCTGGCCACCGGGCAGTTCCCCCTGCAGACGAGTACCTGACACCTGACCGACAGCCTGCCGTCGTCACCGCCGCCGGGCCTGAACGCGGCGAAGGAGGTGCGGAGCGCCTTGACCCCGGTGCGGGAGTTGAAGGCGGCGGCGAGGTGCGGCACCGCCTCCGGGCGGAGGGAGCAACCGGCGCCGTCGGTCAGGCGGAGGGAGAACCCGTCGTTCGAGTAGGCGATGCAGGTGCCGACGGCGGCGTCCCTCCCCTCCGACTGCCTCAGCCTGATGGACAGGGTGATCTCGTCCCCTTCCTCCAAGCGGTCGCCGTCGTCGCCGTCGTCGCTGCCCGGCCAGTCGATCTCCATCCAGCTGGCGGCGGGGTCGGAGGAGTGGGACGGGAGGAGGGAAGGGGGAGGAGTAGAATGGTCCTTCTTCAACTCCTCCGTAGAGGCGTCTCGGTTCAGAACCTGGAAAGATTCATCATATTTTTTCATTTTCGGAAGTGACTAATTGTCGTGTGACACTCCGTGTGGCACTCACGTGTATCTCCTTGGACTTCTCCACCCAGACGGGCGTCTCCGCGATGACGTCCAGGTTGCTGTCGACCAGGTTGGCGAAGATGTTCTTCTCCTCCTTGACGAATCCTGCTCTCTTCTCCTCCTCCTTCTCCTCTTCGGCATCTGTGACCGTCCTCTGCTTCTTGGTCCGACTACTACCGAACTTGGAGGTGACAGTGACGTCCCTGACCACGGGGTCTCCTCCTCCTCCCCTCGGCCTGTTCCTCCTCCTGCTCTGGTGGTAGTTGACCAGACCCTCCTCCACCCCCGGGAGACAGCGGACCAGAAACTGCTCGTCAATCACCTGCGCGGAATGCATTTTTTCCCCCGAGTTACGTATATAATGAAAAGACGCTTAAAGATCATGATTCAGGCTGTCAGGCATCCAATTTTCACACCACATGTTGTTGCCCTGTCGTTGCCTTCTTCTTCTTCCCACTTCAATTTCTCCTCACAAGGCGGTGCAACGGCAAGGAAGGGGGGGGAAGGGGGGAGAAAAAAATTCCATAACTGTTTTCTTCTCCTTCCTCTTGTGTTTAAAGTGCAGCCAAGCATGCAGTACGGTTAGCCAAAGAGAGAATGAATTCATTTTTTTTCGCAAACTTTTTCCTTTCCACATAAGGAGAGTGCATCACATACTATTGTATTTTGCAGGTGTCGAGAATTGAGTTAGCCAGCAGCACATCTGCCGTCCTTTTAAGGTGGAGTTTCTTGCCCTCCACCTCCTAACTGCCCCAAGGTGGGGGAGGGAGAGGGGGAGGCGGACTGCGATCATTGCACAAGAGGGGGGGAGGAGAGCTCTTTTCTCCTCTTAATTGCTTGATATTTGGGGAAGAAAAGGAAGGAAGAAAAAAATCCATTTTTTTTCCAAACTCCACCTGTTGGACCAGAAAGTCATGCTGCACGTAGACGTCGACCTCTCTGGCCAGGGTGGCGGTGCCACCCTGGCTGTGTTGTCGGACCCGTCGAATCCCGCAGCGCCGGTCCGGGGTCATGTGGAGCCAGGTCACCGGGCGCCCGCGAACCCCGGAAGACCTGACAGATAGAAAGAGAAGAGAGGGAGATTAAGAGTCTGGTCCCCCTTAACTCCTCGTCAAATCACCGCCAGCGCAATGTCATTACATTGCCCAACAGATACGTAGTACAGCGATGAGAGAACAGACGTGACCCCCTCTCCCCCTCTTGGATGATTACAGGGATGTGTTCTACTGCAACTGTACTATAGTGGGATAAAAAGTTTCTTCACTGGAAGCCCTTCACACATACCAGAAAAAGAGAGTTCACACGATTTGTCTTTGCTCCCAAGCCCTCAATTAACCGGTGCGAAATCGGAGACATTTGCATTCCCAGAATTTTTTCTTGCTGTTGTGGTTTTGTTTATTTCTAAAGTCGACTCGCGTGGGAAGAGTTTTTCACCTGCACGTTGATGGATGGTTCCTCGCGTAGACGAGCCCCTCGAACGGCTCGCTGGTGGACAGGGAGACGTTGATGCGGTCCGAGTGGCAGTGGGCGCGCAGGGTCAGGAAGTCGTCGTCGTTGCTGGAGGAGGAGGAGGCGACGACGGTGGTCAAGACCAGGACAAGGGACCACAGGGCGGTGAGAAGAAAAGACATCTTGGAAGTTCTTTTTTTTCTCGTAGAAAAATGTCACGACGCCAAGCACGATTTTGTTTTTCCTTCCCCTCGGGATTAATTCGACAGTCACGAATCCTTCGATTCTTCTTCTTCTTCTCTTGTGGTACGTTATTCTTTTCTTTTAATAGTCTAGGTACTACTATAGCGGAGAGGAGGGGGCGGAGAATCCCGTTTCCGTCATCCTCTTTCTTCCTCCTTTCTCTGTGCTGCTGGCCAAACAACTCTCTCCTGTCAATTCGACACACACACACACACGCATGAGGGCTTAGAAGCCCCTTCCTCCTCCTCTTTATCGGACGCTTCCCATCTTATAAATTCCCCCCCGCCCACTTCCTCCAGTAGTTACCACTCTTTTTTCCAGAGCAACTTTTATAATACTTTTTTTTGGTACGCAGACTCACGCTGATTTTCCGGAAGGAGGAATCAAGGAGAATTATTTTTGTGCGACAACAGCAGCAACGGCAGCCCCCGCCACGATTCTCACACACACATGTAGTAGTGATAAAAAAAAAGTTGCAGGGAGGAGGTGGAGATTATTTTTTTCCAGAGACAATTCTGCTCCTCCTCCTTCTTCTCCGTCTCGTCGTACGTTCGTATGTTCCCGCGTGGGAGTGGTCAGCAGTCGACTGATACGTGCCACTAGTCTGTGGGAGGAGAGAGAGAAAACTTGGAGGAGAGAGAGGGAGGAAGAGAAGGAGGGAAGGAAGTCCTCTCAACCGCTCTCCCTTCCTCCTCCTCTTCCTCCTTCCCAGCCAGAGGCTTCTTCATTTCTTCCCACCCTATATTGCAAGGGAGGGGGGAAGAAATGATCGGCGCACGCATGTGAACCCCCATATGGAGCAGCTGAAACCACTGCACTAGAACCTACTAGTATGTGTTGTATTATATTGGCCGGACACGTTTTCTAAAATCGCCCCCCTCCTTCTCCTCCTCTTCTTCCACATGGGATAATTTCTTTCTTTTTCCAGACGGTGTTATTAATTGGCCTTTTGCAAAAGTGGAATTCAGGCACTGGTGAATTGCCTCCGTGCAGCGTGTCCCACCCCTTCTCCCAGCCTTCCCCAGCCACTTGTGGGAAAAGCCAGTGTGTGTGTGTGTGCGTCCCACAAATTCTTCTTGTGCAATGTTTGTCTCGCGCAAACAACAGACCCCCCCACCCCCTTCCCCATGCGCAGTGTGGCAACCTGGTAGCTATTGTGGTGCATGGCGCTACTGCTACTGCTGCTGTGTGCAGCAATCTTAATTCCGCACATGAAAGAGGGGGTGGAAAATCTGGCCACTGGGTTTTGTTTTCATATGTGCATTTTCAAAACAATGCTTCACTCTCTCTCTCTCTCTCTCTCTCTCTGTCTCGGTGCATTGTGTGAAGCTGTCAATTTTTTTTTCAAAGAGCCAAAATAAAAAGCACAATCGGGCGTGAACGAAAGAAACGACAAACAAGGCAGCATTGGGATTCCTGGGTGAAAAGGAGGAGGAGGAGAAACATTATCCCTGGAGGAGGAGAGGAGAAAAGCCAAACAAGCATTACGGATTAAAGATCCGTTATAAAACAGTACTTAGTTGCGCCATTACGAGTAAAAGGGAGAGGAGGGGGAAATCTGCGTTGAAATCTCCGAATTTCCTTTTTTCTTCTCCTATGATGCACTGGACAGATTGGACACTGCCATGTGGGGGAGGTGGAGGAAAAGCTTGTTGGGAGTGTCACCAAGTTGTAACACTCCAAGTCATGTGAGAGAAATGGCAAGTTTTTTTTAGTTCTTATCTCCATGCATGGCTTTAAGATAAAGGTTTAAATTTTTGCTCCAAGAATGATGAGAGAAGGAGAGAGAGGCTGCGGAGAGAGGGAGAGGAGGGAAGATTGAGGAGAGACAAAAGATAGTTTCACTACAGGCCCTGCTGAATGGGGAGTGGGGGGGGCTGTGGGTGATGGAATGTGATCGATTGGGCAGACGACACCACCAAAATATTAAATAAAAAAAAGAGAGAGAAAGAGAATTTTAATGGGAAGGACGTGTCGCATGTAGGTAACATGCGGGAAAAACTGCAACTTTCTCACCCTTTAATGAACTCCCATTCTGTCTCCTTTCTTTTTTTTTCTTTTTGTGTCTGTGAACGCTGTCGCAGCCACAGCCGCCGCGGCAGATTTCACCAATTACTCTTTACGCGAGAATCCACGGAAGGAGAGAAGGAACACACTTGCTGCAAATGAGGAAAATCGACTCTCCCGACAATTTTTTTAAAAGAGACTTTTTTCCCTCTTCCTCCTCATTATTTCCGCCAGAAAAAGCAGCAGCCACTTTCGCAAATTTCGTCGCAGACGCTTTAATGGAGTCGTAAGGCCGAAAAAAAGAGGAGAGATGAGCGCATTGAATAAACAGCATTTTTTTCTCTTCTTACGTGAAATCTTTCAAACTTTTTTTTGCTGTCATTTCACGAGAAATATTCGTGAAATGGTTTGAGGCGGGCCTCCTTTCCTTGCCCCTTCGGTCAATTTCGTCACCGTTTGAGCAGGTGGAGGAGGGAGGTGGGCAGATGGAAGGAAAGGGAGGAAGGAGAAGTCAGGCCCAGGGCATTCAGACGCAAAGGAAAAAGACACTTCAAAAATGGAAAGTCTGGTTCGCACAAGAGTGCGGTGGAAGGAAGCGAGGGAGGGAGGGCCTACTACACTTCTGGTAATGTGTGAAACACAAAAATATTTCAAAAAATGTCCTCTCTTGCAAACTTCACGATAAAGTTTGAGTTGGTAATACCCTATACACATAACTAGTCTTTCAACTCCATCTCCACTACAATAAAAAGGATTGTTACAGCAGCACAGTTCTCAACCTTTTCCGACCGGGATCCGCTTTAGGACTCCCATAGCATCCTGCAACTTAATCTGATCCACAATTTTTCACTCTTTGCTATATCCCTCCACCTTTTGTTTTCGGGTTGACAACCTCTGCTGTGGTAAACTTTTAGTTGTTGACCACTGACCTTGCTATGACCTCATAAGTTTATCAATCATACATGCTTTAGCAAAATGTAACATTTAGGAAAGTTTACCCAGAGATTTTCTTTTGATACCTTGTGATGTTTCTCTACCGGAACTACTACTATCACAAAAACAACTACTGCTGCTACCACTAATTTTGATAGCAACGTATTTGTTAATTTTTTTTTTTTTTTTTTGAAAATTCAGATTAGTTCTTACAGGAGGTTAGCGCGAACGCAGACCTCCCACTAACAGAAATTACGCGCCCGAGTTACCCACATTTGGGGTAATCGCAGGGGTCAGCCCAACCGAAGTGCAATGGAAGGGCCTCGCCCTGGGGGAACCGCCTTCGTGATCACGGTTAACCCCTACGCCAGGTAAGTATGAGGAGACTCCGTCCGCAGGGGAGACTCGGCTCAGGGCGAGCCTGCAGTCGCAGCCGTGCAAAATCGACAAACCGGCACGCCCAGCAGGAATTCTAAAGCGTTCTACGCGCAAGACTGTTTAACAACTTATTCTGGATGTCGCACCACGACAGTTTTCGCACATTTTTCACGTTGTTATATAAAAACAACCTTAATTTTTAAGTACCTCGCGAATTGTTCGCCCCAGGCGCCATCTGTCGGCCGAAAGAAGAGGCGATTCTCCTTCCGACGTTGATTCGGAACTTTTTCTCGGCGAGTCGCCACCGGTCACGCAACCTCGATTTTAACTGGCGAAGAGGGGAAGGGGAGGGAAAAAGGTCACGGCCAAAGACAAAGACTGCTGCTGCTGCTGCTCTTCCGCTATCATTATTTTCGTTGACATTTCGCCTGTAGGCGATGATGATGATGATGGCGGCGATAAAAAAAAATGAAGAGTCCTCCTTCATCGGTCTGCTAAGGTGGGAAGTGGCTTGCAAACAGTGTTTGACCATCCAGTTTCTGGTTTCTTTTTGCCCCCTTCCATGCATTCCACATCTGCCGTCGTCGTACCGTAGTTGCAGAGAAGCGAGATGATATTGCGGGCGAAAACAAAATGGCATAGCATCAATTTCCCCTTTTATCTTCATTGATAGGAGGAGGAGAGAGAGAAAAATAATAAAGCCGCGGGAGGAGGAGAGGGGGGAAAAATCCATTTCTGCTGCGTTTCGTTCGTTCCTGCCAATTTCCCGATTCAGGAGAGGGAGGGGGCAATAATCTGGTCCCTGTTGATCCCCGACCTTGCCTCTGCCTGCCTGCGAATCCACCTCCCTCTCTTTCTCCTCTTTGGATGTCGAGACGAGAAACAGTGAGTTGGGGGGAGGGGGAGGGGGGGGCAGGGGCAGGGGCAGGGGGCGACAACACAATTTAAGACTACGCCGCCAGAAGAGGGAGGAAAAGGAGGGAGGGAGGGTGGTGATGGTTTTTTTTTTTCAGTGCAAGGTCATCCTCTTTCGATACTAAAAAAAAGGTTGCTCCCCTTCCTTCCCTCTTCCCTTCTCATTTCTACCCTCAAAAGGAGGACCAGTGTTGTCAGATTTTTCTCAAAGTCGGCTAGCAAGACAAGCTTAAGGAGAGACAGCAACAGTGAATAAATTTTGAATGTACTTCTGTACGAAGAGATGGCAAATTGCTTGTTATTAATGTTTTTGCTCTGAATTGCATGAGATTGGTATGAAGCGGCACCATCTGGTAACACTGCAGTGGGCAATCGTTTGCTTTGCGTTGTTGCCTTCGTATTTTGTCACGGGCGTGTCTTTTTTTTTTTCTTCTTGCTTTGCCTTTTTTGGAACTGGTGGTGCCCTAGTACTTCTACCTGGTAGTAGCAGATTCTAATCTCCCGACTCCGAGTTTCCCAAATCTGAAATATTTTAAAAAATTATTGCAGCAAACGCGTACACAATCTGATTTGACCTGAAGATTTTGCGACGTCGGTGGAAATTGAAGGTTGATGGGATGAAGCTACCTATGTACTATGTAGTAAGCAATAAAGAATCCAAATTGCACCTCTCCACCTCATCCATCTAATTAGCGTTGCTCTGCTACATCCGGGTGTCCTTAAACCTGCATCCGATGACGCTAACTGTACCTAGTAGGAGGTGTTCTCCTCCTCCTACTACTACTAGGTACTGTACATTGTACGTACATACAAGGAAACGAAGTGATTTTTCCAAGAGTGGAAGTTCAAATTGTAACATTGACCTTTCTCTTTCTCTCTCTCTCTCTGTGTTTCTAAACCACAACTCGTGAAGAGGAGGAGGAGGAGGTTACGTCAGAAATGAGAGATCTCTCAGTCTTCCTCTTTTTTTCTCACCTTTTTAATGCTCACTTCTTTTCTTTTTTTTTTCACATACTGCACTTGTAGGTACACTCACACAGACACAGGCACACGAGATGGAGGGGGCGGCGAAAAACGACACAAAGAGAAGGGGAAGGGAGGGGGGTAAATGTTGCGAAATTGCGATTTTTTTCTTTTCTTGTTCCACTTCTCTCTCCCGGCAGCCGCCGCCCGCGTCTCCTCACACAAAGACGAAGAAAACAAACTCTTTTTTTACGGGAAAAGTGGGTACGAACGATTTGACGTAAAGCTAGGTCCGCCGTTTTTTGCTTTGTATATACGTGGTAGTAGTAGTTGTGGTACTAAGTACGAGTACAGTAGTAGTACGTGGTATAGATGCCCATATGAGTAGTTGTGAAAATGTGTGTCCGTCGCCGCACACAAAAGAGGCTGTATCACACTTATTTTTCCTTCGTTTCGTTGTCGAGTTTTTTTTTTGGGGTGGGTGGGGAATCGTGGTGGTGGGGGGTGGGGGTGAGGAAGGCAGCTGTTATTACGATCTATCTATCCATCTCCAGGAAAGAGGAAACAGAGATTAGGTTAGACCGCCTCCCTCCCCCTCCTCCCCCAAAAAGACTTGGCACACGTGACACAACAGACGGCGACTCCTCCTCCTCCACATCACATCACGCTCCTCCTCTTTTTTTTGGGGGGGGAGGGGGCGGAGGGCTGGTAGGAGGAGAAGGAGGGAGTTTAATATCCCTTCCTTTGCTTCCTTCCTTCCTTCCTTCCTCAAATCGAGCAAACGGCGGTTCTGGCATCCACCCGACGACGACGACGACGACGCTCTTGTTGTTGTTGCTCTTTCCTTCCTTCCTTTCTTCCTTCCTCGTTCACTTCCTTATGCACGTGCTGAGGCTCTGGAGGCGAGAAGGGAAGGGAAGGAAGGAAGCAGGCCGCGCTTCCCCTTCTCCCCTTCCCCCCAAAGATAATTCGGCTTTTGCCATTTTTCTTCCTCCCTCTTCCCTTTTTTGCCGGGTTGAATAATGGACTTGAGGAAGAGAAGAAGGAAGGAGGAGGAGGAGCCATTTCCCCGCCTTCTCCCTGACCACACACTTCTTCATGTACCCCGGGAGGAGGTGCCGCCGCCGCCGCCGTTGGCAGTTATGAATTTGAGAGGGTGTTGTTGCTTTTGCTCCTTTTTCCTTTTCGAGAAGCTTTGACTGTACGTGATTCTTCTCCATATCATCACTTCCTGGGATGTGGGATACGATTCCCTTTTCTTCTTTCTTCATCTTCTCATATTACCACACATCGTCACACGTGTGTCTGTCTGCTTCCTTCTTTAAGGTCCCATGCACCACGCCGCCACCATCAGTCATAGTTCAGTTCTTCTTATTGCGGGTAGTAGTACGCCCCGCTGTCCTCTCCTTCTTCTTCCTCCCCGTATTGGTGCTGGCGCTTGAGCCTGGCCTGGTGCCGCCGGGACGCCTCAGCCAGGAACTCGTGCGCCCGGTCGCTGATGACCGCCCGGGCCGTGCGCTGGGACGGTAGCGGGACGAACCCGCCGAACTCCGGGTCCGGGAAGGCCGGCGCGGGCGCGGGCCCGGAATCCTCCTTCAAGTCCCGCTGGGTGCGGCCCAGTGCGAAGGCCGTCGGGTTGAACACGGAGAAGAACTGGAAGAGGAGGAGGAGGAGAAGAAGGCATTGACGACACGTTGCATTGCATTGCATTGCGTCTGCAGTTCGTACAAGCTTAATCAATGGTCTGGAGGGGTCTCAACGAAATCAGTGGTGTTTCCACTTCTCTGGGATTCTAATTTTGTTTCAACAAAATTATAGTTACTATACGAATTGAAGAATTTCTTCACATGTCTGCCTCTAGAATCGTCTCTTTTAAGGGCGATCTTTACATCCGATGATTTCCACTTTAACAGGCCCGACTGTAGGGTATGTGCCAGTTGATTTTATAATTTACCTGGTTGCTTCCAGCGCCCAGCTGAGGGTTTGGTCTCGTGACGAAGCGCGGCTGCTGGGGTTGCTGCTGCGGCTGTTGCTGCTGCTGCTGCTGGAAGGACGGCGGAATGGCCGGGAAGGCCGTGAAGGTGGGCGTGGCCGGCTGCGGGGGCGGGGGAGGAGGAGGATCGCGGTCAAAGTTCTGCTGGAAAGTGAAGGAGGAGGAGGCGGTGGAGGTCTGCAGAGAGGCTGTCCTCGACGGGGGAGGAGGGGGAGGAGGAGGAGGAGGCGGCCGACGCGCGCTGGAAGAGGATGGCGAAGAGGGTGATGACGACGACGATGGCTGCGGCCGGCTGAATGAGCTGGCCTCGTCTCTCGGGAAGGAGGGGAAGTTTCTGAATGCGTCGAAGGATGGCTCCGGAGCCGCGGGGGGCGATGACGGCCTGGACCGGGTGAAGGAAGACGAAGACGACAAAGAGGAGCTCTCTCCTCTGCCTCTACTCCTGCTTCCGGTGTTGACCGACGCTGGTGGGGGCGGAGGAGGAGGAGGCGGAGGGGGCTGTCTGCTCAGAGACGGAGAGGAAGAGGCGTCGACTGGAGGAAAGTGGGAAAAGCGAGATGAGGAGGAGGAAGAGGAAGAGGATGTCCTGGGCGGGGAAGGAGGCTGCCTCGATCTCGTCGTCTGCTCAAGTGTGCGAGGGTGCTCGGCCCTTCCCCTGGAAGAAGTAGACGTTTCGGCCTGGAACCCCCTCTGCCTGCTGGAAGAAGGCGGAGGCGGAGGCGGTGGGGGTGGACTGCGCGATGACGACGGGAAGTCGCGCAGGGGCTGCCTGGCCCTGCTCCCAGTGCTGGGAGGTGGCGGGGGAGACGGCCTGGCCGAAGGAGGAGGGGGAGGCGGTGGTTTCGTCGGAGGGGGAGGCGGTCTCGTAGGCGGCGGCGGGGGAGGAGGCGGCGGCCTCGTTGGCAACGTTTCTGGCTGCCTGAAAACAGTTCTTGGTGGCGTGGTGCGCACGGCAGGGGACTCCGTGACGATGGAATTGAACCTCGACGGCGTGGAGAAGACGGAGGATGAGGTTTTGGGCGCTTGGACCGGGTCTGCGGCGGCCTCGACAAACGGGTACTCGCCTTCGTCGTAGTCCTCGTACTCGTAGTAGTAGACGTACTCGAAGGGCCCCTGGTCGATGGTGGCAGTGGTGGCGGGGACGGCGGTCAGCGCCGGGGGCAGCTGTGCCCCGGCGGTGGTGGCGCTGCCAGCACGAGGGGTCGGAGGGAAGAAGGAGGTCGGATTAAAGGCCGGCTTCCTCGGAGGGGGCGGGGGAGGGCGCGGCCTCGGAGTAGTCGTTGTTGTCGTCGTTGTTGTTGTTGTTGTTGTGGTGGTGGTGGTGGTGGTGGTGGTTGTGGTTGTTGTCGTTGTGGTAGTGGTAGTTGTGGTCGTCGTGGTAGTGGTCGTGGTGGTAGTAGTGGTTGTCTTGGGCGTCCTGAACCTGTTGGGGCGAACCCTGGGCCTGAACCTGTTCCTGTTAAACAGGTTGGGCCTTGTCCTGACTCTGCCGCCGGTGGGCGGAGCAGCGGGCTGCTGCTGTTGCTGCTGCTGTTCCTGCGCCTTCTCTTGCTTCTTTTGCTTCCTGAACTCCGAGATGAAGTCCTGGAAGTCGTTCTCAAATTTCTCCGACTCCTCCTCCGTCAGCCCCTTGTCCCCACCGGAGGACACCTCCTCCTTCAGCAGGCTCATGATAATCTTTTCCCCCATCTCGGCCACCTCCTCCTCCTCCTCCTGCCTTGGAACCGGGTCCCTCTGCGGCGGAGCTGGGCGCCGCCGAAAGGGCGATCCGGGCCGCCGAGTGCGGAAAGGAAACTTGCGACGACGAAGGATTCCTAGAGGAGAGGCGGGTCTCTCCGGCTCCTCAGCATGCTGTTGTTGCTGCTCCTCTTTTCTCCCTTCGCTTCCGGAGATGACCTCGGTCACCTTGGTCTTCACCTCCACGATCTGCTTCATCTCCTCCTCCTCTTCCTCCTCATGCTGTGGCTGTTGCGGCTGCTGATGTCTGACAGGCGCCGTTTGCTGCTGTTCCTTGTCAACAGTTCTCAGGTCGAGGTTGTCCAGGTTTCCCACCGGCCTAACCCTGGGGATAAATCTAGAGGAAAACCTGTTGCGCAGCCTGGGGTTGGCCCTCTGCCTGGCTCCCCCCGGTCCCCTGCGCACGATCACGGCGGGCTGAGGGCTCTGCTCCTCAACGACCTCCTCCTCCTGGTGCGCCGGCTGAGGGGCGGGAGGAGGAGGCCTGGGCCTCCTCACCACCGCGGGAGACCTGGGCTCTTCCTCCACTGCGGCAGCAGCAGGCTGTTGCCGTGGCTGTTGCTGTTGCTGTTGTTGAGTAGGTGCGAGTGCGTCCAATGCCTCCGCCACCTCCGGCTTGAGGATGCTCTTTACCTTGGGATTGGTCAGTAGCTCGATGAACTTTGCGAACTGGTCGACGTCGATGTCGGAGGAACCGCCCGCCGCTCCCGACGCCGACGTAGGAGGATTGCCCAGCCTCCTCCTGCCCCCAGCGCCGCTTGGGACGCTCTGTCTCTTAGGCTTGGGCCTGGCATAGGTGTCTTCGCAGCCGGGCACGTTCTCCGGGCGGTCGCACTTGGCCGTCTCGCTGTTGAAGACCAGCCCCTTGCCGCACCCGGCCTCGTTGGGCTGCACACCGTTGAGGCAGACATAGTAGAGGCGGCAGGAGGTCGGGTGAGGCAGCGCCGGGTGGATGCCCAGCTTGCCACCGGGACAGCGGAACCCGTTGGAGAGCGCCTTGCCTGGCGGCGTCTCACCGTCCCTCCGGGGCCCGTCGGGGTCCTCCCGGTGCTGCTGCGGCTTCCTCTGCCTCTTCCTCGTGGGCGCCGCCCGCTGCTCGTCGGACAGGCATCCCTTCCTGCCGCTCTCCCTGGCCCAGACGCAGGTGCCGATGTCCTCGTCAAAGTGCAGCCTGTCTGCGCACTGGTGGCGCGACCCGACGCCGTTCAGGCACGAGTAGAAGACGTCGCACTCGGACTTGTCCGGCGACGGGTAGACGCCGTTTTGCCGCGGGCAGTACCCGTCTCCTGGCTTGGCACGCTGCAGCTTGGGCTTCCCCCGGCACTTGTGCCTCGTGTTCTGCACGTGGTCGCACGGGTCCTCCTGCTCGCCGGTCTTGTCCGGGTCAAAGACAAGCCCGTCGGCGCACAGCTCGCGCCGGACCTGCCCGTTGCGGCAGCGGAAGTACCGGTCGCACTGGTCGGGGTGCTCGAACAGCCCGTACGGCTCCGGGCAGTCAAACTCGATCTGCGCATGCGCTGCTAAGGACAGCAACAACACCAACAACGTCACCCCCGCGGCCATGGTAATGGCAAACGGGAGACACTACGAATCACAGCCTGCTGTTCGCCTGGCCTACTACATGTACATGTACACTTCTTGTTCACTTCAGCAAATGCTCTATAGTAGACTCGTTTCTCTCGTTCAAGTCATTCCCCTCTCGTTAGATGTCATCACTCACTTCCAAAACGGTTTGCGGGACTTGGACAAAACACCTGATAGCGCTCTTTTCTTGTTGCCACCCCCTCACCTCCTTCACACAATAATGAGAGACCCTCGGTGGTTCGTTTCTGGTCTCGCTGGATCGCGACGCCTTACTGAAGACGACGACGACGATGGCGACGCCCGACGGAGGCCCCTTGCGGTGTGATGATCCTTCTCCCTTTTTCTCTCTCTTTCCTCTACTTCCCTTCACCGTCTGAGGGACCGCCGACCATGTAAGCGCGCACCCCCTTCCTTCACTCCTCCTCCCCCTCGTTCTCCTCCCTCGGCCACACCGGCTGGCAGAAGCCAAGCAACCACCCCCTCCTCCCCCCCCCGTACCCTCCCTCTTGCGCTTGCTCACCCTCTCCCTTCCTCCCTCCCTCTTCTTCCAACGTGCGTACTACGTGCGAGTACAGTCGAACCTGGGTATTGTAGTAGTGAATTTCTTCACTACTACTTTACTCCTGATGACGGATTCTTAACGGGGTAGAAACGTAGGATCGATGCAGTGGACTGCTTGCTGCTGACCGAGCACTTTACGCCTTCCAGTCTGTTGAGGTTTTACTGTAGCACTATACATGTGAGCTTGTAAATCCAAGGAGACTCGCCTCCCTCTCGTACTGTAGTACAACTAGTAGTACCTACTAGGTGCCGGCATACAGGCTCGGTCACTTCGCCAAATTGTTAACAACGTGTGTACTGTACTACGTAGTATGTACAAGAAAAGAGTTGCTCCTTTACAAGCCAGAGGGTGTAGTAGTGATTGCAAATTACTATAGCCAAGCAGTGTGAGTTTCAATATCTCGAAGCGATTTGCTATTTTTCCGCTTCTGTCTGAGCACTTGGTTACTCCACACAGGTCAATCAATCACTGTGTCATCATCGTCGGGAGGTGGCACTCCCTCCACCGTCGTCGTCTTATGCCCCGGTTGGTCTGCGCATGTGAATCAAACAGCCCCTCCTCCTCCTCCTCCTCCCCCGCTGTTGTCGTTGTCTTGGATGTAGAGTAGACGACCACCTTGAGACTACTACAGTAGTATGTGCCGCCGCCGCCGTCGCTGCTACGCGCCAACGAAAGGGGGCGAATCTTGTCTCCCACATTCACTTTGCTAGTACTCGTAGTCATGGTATCTGCACGGTCTGGTTCGCCTGCAACTCAACTCAGCCACCCTTCTCCTCTCTCCCTCTCCATTCCATTCCTTCCTTCCTCCCTTCCTCCCTCCCTCTCACGGCCTCACCGGTTCAGAGCAGCAGTGGGGAGGAGGGAAATTTGCAACCCCCGAGCCGAAAAGTGCCATCGTAGTAAGCCACTTTTTCCCGCCCTTTATCTCAAGGCACCCAAATCCAAATTTGTTGCCACTTGAGTAAAAACTGTTTTACAGCAATGCCAAACTTGGCTCCCCTGTGCCCCAATCCAGACGTACCCAAGGGAACTTCCTTCCATCCTGACAGTTTTCGTGTCCGCGGTTCTTCCTCCCCTCCTCCCCACGTTTCCTCCCCACTCCCCTATGAGCATTTTGATGGTTCACCTTTTTGCTTGCTTTTCGCCCTCCTCCCCTCCTCCTCCTTTGCTTTGCCTTCTTCCACTCTACCTGAGATATTGCACTCTCGTAGAAACGTAGGAAAAGCAGCCACCTTGGCATGTTTTTTCTTCCAGAGGCACCAAAGTGGCTAGATGCTTGGCCACAAATCTAGGCACATTTTTTTCAATGTGTCAAATACACCATACTTTGTCTATGCGCCCGCCTCAGACTTTGTTATTGTCAAATGAGGACCGAGAAAAAGCGGTTGGGCCACCAATAGAGTCAGAAGAAGGAGAAGAAGCTGTGCAGTGTGTGTGTACAGTAGTAGCAGTAGTAGGCACGCACAGTACTACTACTAGGCACTACTGCACCACCAAGTGCCTTCCAATATTTTTTTAAGCGTAAATTTGGTAGAATTGGCGGAGGACGAAAATAAGGAAAAAAGATAATATTTGGGATCAGCAGTACCGAGAAACAAAAATGGCAAGG
>JAAUYM010112445.1_pt1 | contig 21835 bp, 27 predicted proteins | sample 7278001 | NCBI WGS metagenome assembly JAAUYM01 (sample SAMN14350224, study PRJNA611818) | marine sediment metagenome | isolation source: surface marine sediment (1.8m) | place: French Polynesia: Moorea | collected 2018-08
TATTCCTCTAAGCTCTTGTTTTGGCTTGTAAACTCTGCCAAATTCTGCCTTTTCAGCCAAAAAATTGAAAAAAAAGAGTTGCGACATAATTTTTGAACTGTGGGGTACACTTGAAACCAATATATCTAAATTTATAATAATCACTTCTTTATCCGACATTTGTTACACTCACCTCCTCTTGTGCACAACCCACTGGACCGGCGAGTGAAAGCGGTGGTAGTCGCCCGGGGCCAGGTAGACCACCCACTGGAAGAGCGCCGTCGACCCGTCCGTGTGGGTCAGCAGCGGGGACGCCGCGGCGGCCGAGTGGACGCCGCGACGGGTCCCGTCCGCCGCCACCGCAGCAGACGCGGACAGCCCGAGGAAGTAGTTGAGCGAGTAGTGGACGCCCTTCACCTGCTGGAGAAAGCCGCCCCCGGACTCCGGGAGGAAGGCGCCGGCGCAGGTGACGACGCCGTCGGCCGGGGAGACGCCCTCCCCGTGGGGGGAGACCGGTCGGGCGCCCGGGCGCAGCCGACGGGTAAAAAACTCCCCGAGAGAGGAGTATGAAGCCTCGTCCGGCCGCTCGGCCTCCTCCATCCGACAGGAGAAGAGCTTGCAGTAGAGCCAGATGAGAAGCACGGTCAGCCAGGACGGAGTGAGGCGGCACTCGGCAAACTTGCCCCAGTGCCGAGATATCTGGCAAAATTAATAATTAAGTTGTACGTATACGTACAATCGATATTCAATTATAGCTAGATGTTCGTCATAGTATCTCGTAGCACGTAGTAGTACGCTTACTAGGTACGTATGTACGTCAACTTGGCAATTAATTTTTTATAATCAGGCTTTTCTTCTCCAAAATGGTTTACTTAAATGCTTTAATTCGCGGTTAGTACTTTGTGCATCGGTTTCTAGGAATCCGACGGGTGACGCACTAAGGGGAATTTCACTACTGCTCGCTCACCAGCCTGAGCGGTAGCCTCCTGAGCGTCCTGACGTTCCAACTGACGACGGGCCTGACCCCGGACCCGAGCTGCTCCAACAGCTGCTGCTCGCACTTGTCGCAGTGCCTGTCCTGCTGCCTGGCCTGATGTTGCTTGTGGTGGTGCCGCCTGCCACCGCCGTGGCGTCGCCCGGAGCCCTTTTTGCCCAGCTGCGTCCAGGCCAGGAACGAGGCCAGGACCAGGAGCGCCAGGCAGGTGCGCAGGTTGACGTAGTCCGTCAGCGGCTGGATGGCCAGCAGCATGGGCAGGCACAGCGGGCCGATCCATCTGCTTAGCGAGCCCTCCCTCTGTAGTACAGAATATACAACATGCTGCTACAAAAGGCCACTCGATTTAAACGGGAAACTGGGCTATCTCCGATTATTCGAGTTTTACTGTACTGTACTTTGCCATGGATGGGTTAAGGGGCAAAAATGAAATATGAGCGAGTTCTCCCATATTTTTTGTACATAGTAGTACACGAACAGGCATTCTTGAGGTTCCATATTTTTGCTTTTTCCGCCTCAAGAGAGGACAACGACCTCGAAGATAAGTCGTACACTGCTCTAGTCAGTCACTCAGTGTGTATGTGTGATACATGTAAAACGTAAAAAAAGATAACGCTACGGGGAAAGTCGGAGACTCTTGTCATCTCCCATTCTTTTTGGTGGAAAAAATACTTTCCACCTTAGAACTGTTTTTGTTGCTCAAGTGGCAAACGAGAGTTTACCGTAAATTTGATCACTTTTTTTCTGACAAGGTCATGCGTCAGCCAACAGCAGATGGCAAATTATCCGTTGACTCACAGTTTGAAGGTCATGGTATATTTACAGCGGCATTCAGGTGGTATTTGGTACAGAAGACACTCCGATATGCAGGTAAAGTCGGAGGTCAGCAACTACATATAGAGTTTACCATAGCTTACTTTTACTATGGTGAAGGCAGGAGAAGAAATAAAAATGCAAATTTGATACACTTATTAGTATTACCGAGTTCTGCTGTACCTAGTACGTAAAAAGAATATGAAAAGTAGAAAATAAATGTCTTACCATTCTCCTCGCTCTTTCCGTGTTCCAAATCATCTTGCTTGTCTGTCCAGGGAAGACGGAGAACGATCCTCCCTAGGAGGAAGATAACGTCGGCACTGCTATTTCCTCAGACGCTTCCACTGGGTACAGTGAGGAAACGGTCCTATCCATGGCGTCAGAAGAGCGTTTCAAAATACTACTAGAATAGATTTCTCTTTGTCGATAGCACTCTCACACAGGCATACTCAACTTACGTCAAATGTCTCTTGTATCGATTATGTGCACATGCCTCTGTTCTTTCTGTCCTACACCATTGGATACCACATTCAGCGTAACCATTAAAGCGTCACCACGAAAGCAGTTTCTTCTCAGCACCAAACTCACCAACTACATTTCCGCGAAATGGACCAGAAGAACGAATGAATGAGGAAGATAATCTGCTGACTGTGACTAACCTCACTCAAGAGACCGGCTGCGGCGCTGGTGGTGGCCTGACACACACACACACACACACTCTCTCTCACTTCACTCCACAGGGGAAGAGGGAGGGTAACCAGGCAACTCGGCTCCAGCCTGCTTTCTACACATTCGACACAGTGACTTGCTTTCTCTATCCGACTACTCTACTAGACCGAAAAGGGTCCCTCGCGTGAGTGGGAGGAGCCAACATCTTAGATGAGAAACAGTCGAGCGTCTAAAAAAAGTATAGAAAAGTTTTACTTCAGAAAAGCTTTATGCTCAACTCCCGATATTGTTGAATGAGTGCAACACAACGGAGGAGAGAGGATCGACCTAGGACGGCGCGACAATGCAGGCGAGAAAAAGACGTGCGCGCGCAAGTGGCGAGATCTCTCCCTCTCTCTGGACTTCCCCCTCCCTCGCGGCCTCACCCCACCCTCCCGACGGAGGGGAAGAAAGAAAGGGATAGAGGGAGGAGGAGGAACGCATCGAACCCCGCCCGCTTTTCAACCTCCTCTCCTCATTCTCTCTCTCTCTCCCACATAACTAGTACTAACGGGAAGGGAGAAGAGGAAAGCTCTACGTCGCCGAAATTTCATGCATGCAGAGTTCTTAAGAGGAATAGTTTAGTGAAAACACGCGCTTTATTTCCCGAAACTGCCCCTCGCATCGTGGTGGTTGCGTACGCCGCCACCTCCGACCTCCTGCTTGAGCTGCTGCTGCTGCGCCTTGACGACCGCCTCCAGCTTTTTCCTGGCTGCGACTTCTTCCTCTAGCATCCGCAGCATTTCCTTGCTCTGGCCGCCCAGCCTCATCACCTGGTCGCGGATGGCGTACACAGTGTCCACCACGCTCCTGTTGATTGCAAAGGTCTTGGTCAAGTCGAGTCTTACTAAACAAGGATATTGAGAAGATAGGTAGTGGACCTTCAGCAGGGTTTACTATAGTTAAAAACTGATTAGCAAGTGTAACAAGTTGAAGACTTTACATAGTTCATCGAAGTTCACAAGATCGAGGTTCCACTGTACTCACCTCTCCTGCAGTGACCCCTGTTGCATCTCCTCGGTGATGATCTTCTCCTCCAACAGCACGGGAGGAGGGCTCTCCAGGATTGCTGGGGGGGGGGGGGAAGGATCAGATCATTAGAGCCGACATGAACTTGAATGCAAGATCAGTAGCGCAGTGTTGAAGAAAGAGAACGCAGAGATTGATGGTGGAAATGAAAGGCTGAAAAAGGCGAATTTTATTCGCGAATGTGTGGAAGCGCCATCTGAGAAAGAGGAAGATGTTACTAGTACTAGTATATCAAAACTTCTTCGTGGTCTTCTTGACGGTGCTGGACACGACACCGCAGCACCACTTGGAGGAGCACCCGCGACCGTCGCCACCATTCTTGTTCTTCCCCGCTCCTCCGCAAAGGCACTTCCCGTCCATGGCCTTGACCCTGTAGCCGTCCCTCCCCCCTCCTCCCTGCGTGCAAGGTAGGCAGCCACCCAGTGTCGTCGACTCATGGACAGAGTCACGAAACGAGAAGTCCTCCTCTTCCTCCCCCTCCTCCTCGTCTTCATTTTCTCTTTGAACATACATGGAGCCTCCTCTGTCCGGCACCTCCACCACCTCCCTCCCTCCTCCTCCTCCCTCTTCGTCTTCACAGCTGGTCATCAGGGTGTCCCTCCAGTCCGCACTCTGCTGGTTGCCGCTAACAGCAACGCGAATCAAGCTCTCTCGAGTCGAAGGAAAGTCTTCAGTGATTTCAAAGGCAAATCCGCATTTGAGATTCATTCGTAAGTTTAGTATAGCATACATACAGTAAAGTCCCGTGTGAAAGCATGAGAAATGTGAAAAAATTGAGATTGGTTAGCGGGAGGGTTTTCTAAACATGTTTATCGTCGACGTCACTTGCTCACCCGAGACAGTCTGTGTGTGTCGCTTGTTGGACTTGCAGTAGGACTCGATGACGCGAAGAATCTGCATGTCCTCCTCGTACGAGGTGTCCGGATCTGTTTTTGAAAAATTGATAAAGACTTTGGTTTAAAAATAATCTAGTACTTCTGAGGCTTTCTGCCCCGCGGAGACCAAATCTTTCAAGCTGATAGGTACGTACCTATACTTTAAGATAATGTGGGATTTGACTATAACAAGTTTATAGCTTTAGAGAATAAAATATTTATTTACTTTTGCCTACAACACTTGAGACACCTTGTAGTAGAGATTGCGGGGGAAAGAACCATAGTTATTGAACTGGCTCTTAAACAAAAGCTGATGAAAAAGCTATTTTTTGTGTACATACAGCTATTGTGACACCCCGATTAGCACCCTGTGTGGAATCAGTTACAGTCCCCCATATACAACTTCACCAAGGTCCACTCACCTTTCTTCTTCTTGTCGTCGGTGATCCCGATGTAGGACCTGGTGGGTGGTGCTGGCCTCAGGCAGGACATCTTCCAGAGATAGCCCTTCCCCCCTACGTTGTGCGGACGACCCAGGTTCTGCTGGATCGCGGGGCTCGATATCGCAGTCTGGGGAAATAAAGTAAAAAACGTGGCGTTGTTGAAATGCGCAAGCCTTCAAAGAACGTACGGTAGCATGTTTCAAGGGACAGGGGGAATCAGGAGGGGTAAGGAGAGAAGTTGTAGTCGCTTCGAAGGGAAGGTTAGTTTGTTTTCGTGTGTCTGGGGAAAAAAGTAGCCTTCAAAGTTAAGTTTTAAAAAAAATTTAATGGGTCTGGCTTCTTGACTACGTCGTTACTTGCATCACCACACCTAGCAGGTACACAAAAGCACACACGACTGAGACTAACCCGCCCTTAGAAGAAAGGAAGGAAGGAATGTCTTCTTCTTTCAGTTCAATCTCGTCTCTTTCGTCATATGACGACTTCTCCTCCGTGGTCACCTGCGAGACAATCTCCCAGGTCCACCGCCAGGGCGGCCTTCATGCTCCAGTGGGCGTAGAACGTGGACTTGTACGTCGGTATCCTGAGCGGAATCTCCCTGGGCTCCAAGGGCGGGACGGTGAGGAGGTCTCTGGGTTCGCCGCGCCTCCTCCCGTCAGTGGTGCAGCACAGCCTGATGTCTGACAGGCTGGTCACATAGCAGCCGGTCTCAAAAGACGGGACGGAGGGTAGCGAGGCCTTGGGCGCAGCCTCCTCGCCCACGTAGGTAGAGAAGCGAGACACCTTGGTGCTGCCAGAACTGGCCGAGGAGAGAGACGTCCGTTTTTCGTTTAATGGAGAGAACGGAGAAATTGAGCTCCTATAGAGCCGCTCCGTCAGGATCCTGGTCGCCCTCACGTCCCCCATCACCGGCACCACCATCAGCTCGCCGCAGAGATTTTTTTCCACTTGAGCTTTGCACCTCGACTTCGACTTGGGTTTTCTCCCGCGCTGCTCGGTGGTGGCCCTCTTGAACTCGTCGTACTCCAGTAGCACGGGCGGGCAGAACGGGAAGGCTGAGGAGGAGACGGAGGAGGAGTCGATGAAGCTGATGCTACTACTGCGAGCCAGGTAAGAGCTGGAGGAGGACAGATCGCACGCTGCGTTATATTCAGGCGGCGGAGGTTTGGCGTCCGAGCAACGGTGTAGACGGTGAGGGTAAGCACCACTATCTCTTGTAGGGCAAGGCTGCAAAGAAGCTCCTGGATCAATGCTGTCATCCGCACACGTCACAGACTCGCGTTCCTTGTCTTGGCCTTTCCGTTCCTTCGCCGCCTCTGGCTTGGAACTCTTGTCTAGCTCCGGCGGCGCGGAGTTCGTCTTCTGTACCTTCCTCCCGCTCTCCGGCTGGAGGTGCAGCGATCTGGTGACGCTGCAGATCCGCTCCAGGCTCTCCCCGCCGAGGCGATTCCAGCCATCAGCGCTGCTGGCGGCAGCGCTCGAACACTCCTCTATGGTGGGTGACTCCACGGAGAACCGGATCCCTGATGCGCTGCACACGGAGGAGAAGGAAGAAGAGGGCACCTCGGTGGCGGTCGACATGGCGGTGTAGAACGTGGACGAGGCGACGCTGCTGCTTATCCCGGTCTCGCATCGAAGGTTCTCCTCCTCCTCCTCCTCCCTGTTTCCATCTAGGATAATGAAGAACTGTCCCGAGTCCTCCTTGCTCCGCTGAGAGGCCGGCCTTTCGGTGGGGAAGAGGATGCGCTCCGCCTTGTGCCCCCTGCTCTTGAGTCGGGGGCGAACCAAGGGGGGCGTGGTTAGCGTCCTCTGCCTCACTGCGAGCAACCCCCTCAGGAAGGCCATGTCCATCTTTCCAGAAATTATCTGCCTTCGCAGCCACTGGGTGAGGTCGTAGTACGGGGGAGGGAAGGGCTGAGGAGGCCAGGGTGGGAAATGGGGACTTACATTGCTGCTGTTGCTGTTGTGGTTGCTTTGCGGCTGTCGCGACTGCTTGATGGCCTGCTGCAGGATCTCCACCCACTTGAGCGATTCGGGCTTGGACTGGCACACCACCAAGATGCGCTCAATCATTGGACCTGGAATTTATGGCACGTAATATTCAACTAGTAGTAGTGCAGTATAAACACTTCCTCAAATTCCTCAAAGACAGATTTAGAAATCTGCCTAAATTTTAGTCTGAAGTAAGTACAGTCGACCTCCGATATGGTAAACTCAGCAGTCATATTTTTTTTCTACTATATTGGAGTTTACTTAGTAAATTACTATAGGGAGGTCCACTGTATGTAGGGTACACATCTCTGCGAAACAAACAAGTCAAAGCAAGAGTTGCTACACGTGGCAATTTCGTACTAATCTGACGCCTTTTCCTTGCTCTATCGCGTAAATACGAAATGCTAAAACCTACCACTTTTAAAAGTATAGCTAAATTTACCAAAAAAACTTTTTGCTATGGGCAAAAATATTCCCTAACGTCTAAAAATGCAAAAAAGTATTTTTATAATTTATACGCATAGCGGTTTTTGATAACACCTTTTTGATTTAATCGCCTACCAGCACTTTCTTTTTTTTTAAAAAAAAAAAAGTAGTAGTAAAATATGGGGAATCAAGTGCGACGCTGATTGGAAATTCAGAACTACAGCAATGGCTGACGCTCCCCTCGATTCAGACAACGAAAACAAGCAGGAAGAGGGAAACAACGCAGATGGCAACTCAGATGGAACATTCAACACAATGTTCATTGTCCCTCCAAAGCTGAGTGATGGTGACTACCTGACACCCTTCCAATTCGACGTCTTCAACAATTCGAAGACGTTCACCTTCCAAGGACGATACAATGAGGAAAAGGATTCTGTCGAGTTTGCCCTTGCTGGATCGGCAGGGTCAGGCTACAAGATGGCCATATCGGATGGGAATTCTCCCTATGGATGGAAGGTGAAGAAACATGGAGTCACCAAGACCAGCCCCTCGTGGGGCGCGGCTGCTGGATCCTTCCTCAACAACATGATGGGCCAGGGAGACGACGACACCGGCGGGGACGCTGCGGAGAGGAACAAAGCTCAGGCAGAGACCTTTGAGAGCGAGGACATCGTAGCTGTCCCGCACGCCATGATGAGGTCATCCAGCCGGCAAGGGATCATGGATGCCAAGTACGAGTGCGTCAAGCCCTGGTCCTTCTACGGGCCGTCCCTGCCCGACTACTTCTGCCGGTGCAAGGTCAAGGTCGTGGTCTATGGGGACGACGACGACCACGCCGAGAAGATACAGGCGGTCGAGGGCGGCGAGGGAGATGTGCCCGGGGTGGCGGGATCCAAATTCGGAGGTGGTGGTTCGGGCCAGGGTGAGGCCGGGGGCGGCGGCGGCGGCGGCGGCGGCGGCGGCGGCGGCGGCGGCGGCGGCGTGAACGCAAATCAGGAGGACTTCAACAAGGAGGGAGATGATGAGTTCAACTATCCGCCCCCTCCGTCAGAGTAATGTTAGAAAAATTGTCAATTGTTAAGGAGAGATTACATGAAATACAGAGTGAACACAAACTAGCCACTCCCTCCAGTTTTTCACCTCCCAACCAATATCGCTGGCGTGAATTTAGTGATGGGTTGTCCTAACGCCAGGGCAGGTGTTGGTATAGTGAAAAAAGACCCTTAGAGCAACCAAATTTCGACCCCTGCGTTAACTACCACTATTGTCGCCACCGAGACCGTGCCCCTAACGATACCAATATTGGTAGGGCTGTAAATGGTACTTACCCGTGATTTCAAAGGAGTTCATAACTTCATCGGTATCCTCGAGACGATTAGCTGCAATGCCAGACAGTGGGAGCTTTCCCTGCAAGGAAGAGAATTTTTTTAAAGTTCATCTCTGGTTTCAGAAAGATAAACTTTACCTCGTAAATAAAAGCAGACATTCTGGTCGAGACTGACAGGATGACGAGATACTGTCCAAAGAGGACAAAATATCTGTCCTTGTGCTCCTTCCCGACGGCCACCGAGCCCATGTGAACGATGTCTCCCAAGGTGCTGATCTTCTCTCCTTCCCAGTCCCGGATGGTCCCGGTCAGAACTTCGAGCTCCAGCTCCTTTTGCCTGCGAAGCTTTGCGCATTCCGACTGAAAGGTAGTAGTAGCGTGCTGGTTATCACCATCACTTCAATAAAATGTTGGACCCTCCGACACCTACCGAGACAGATTTGAAGAAGCCGATTGATCGCTGAGTGTCCCCGCGATCTGGGTGGTCGTCCTCCAGGTGCTGCTCCAACTCCTGCGCCAGACCCGCGTACTTCTCTAGGTGTCTCAGCGGCTTCGACAGGGCCGTCGTCAGGACCATCAGACCGGGGGACGGAGCGCCTTGGCCTAAAACAGGACACATGTACTACGCGTACAAACCGTCCCCCCACCCCTGAAAGTGCGGGAACTTAGCCATGAGAGACACACCTTCCATGAACTTGTCCAGCTTCTCTCGGTGCAGCTCCAGGATGCAGACGGCCTTGGGGTGGTTCGACCAGTACGTCTGGTGGGCGCTCCTTACTGCGGCTCCGTGGAGAAGGAAAACGCGCCCGATCCTCTGCTCCCTAGAGGAAATTGGCACCACGCACCATGTAGGCAAATTCGGTGTTGGCATCGTGTCTGTCCGACCCACCTAGCCCCCTGTCTGGTGGCACACTCCTCAAGCTCGATGTTCATGGAACAGTGGACCTCGACAAGTTCATCGATGTTCCCCACCAGCTGGCGGAATTCGTTCTCACGCAATCTGCAAGGGTTACACACAGTACCTCCATTGAAAAGAATAAAAAGCCCAGAAAGTACCACGTACTAGTAGTCTAACGGCACCTACATTTCTGCTCGATGCAGGGGAGAAATGTACTTCTTGTGCGCCGTCCTCAGGTCTGCCACGAACTCCTTCTCCTTGTCCAGCAGGTCCTTGAGCACCTGCTGCCTGTAGTCCGTCCTCCTGCCGCCGCCCTGCTGGTGCTCCTGCTGCCCTCCTCCTGCTCCTGCCAGCGCAGGAGCCTGCTCCTGAGCTCTGACCACCTCCTGCACGTAGTTGGAGGGAAACCATCCCGTCTTGCCGTCCAAGGTGCCCTCCCACCAGCCGCCTTCCTCCTTCTGGGTCAGGGTAATCTCGTCTCCCTTCTTGAAATTGAGCTGCCGAATCAAATATAAGCGAGGATGACGATCAGATGAAGGTGATGACGAAACAATGCGTGTTTATTTCATTACCTCGTCGTTGTGGGAACCCTTGAAGTTGTAGAGCGCCTTCAGGACGGTCTTCTCCATCTTTGTCCCGCTCAAGTGGTCACACTTCACGTCCTGTCAGGAATGCTAGTAGATGCTCTAATTTTTCTTCTCTCTGTCTCTCTTTTTGAGGAACCTGGTCTTCTTCTTTGGCAGACGGCCAAGAGCTGAGCAAGACCCAGAGAAGCACTTGCTTCTCGATAAAGCAGCTCCAACTCAACACTGGGCCTTGCGGTCTCCAAATTTCGAAGTAAATGGTGTCGGGGTGGAAGGGACTTGAGACGGATCTCACTCTCGTCTCTGTCAAGGCCAGTGGTGGGGGTTGGGGGAACAAAAGAGTCAACACCCAAGTCTGCGGCGTTTCGCTCCGCTCCCTCCTCTCCTCCTTCCGCCCTGGCCCCTGGCTGGCCAACTCCTCTTTCTCTCGATATATAAAAATAACAAACAACTGTCGATGGACAAGCGTTGCCACACAGTCTGCAGAAAGAAACACAGAGCTGGGACAAAAGAACGGCAGATCAGTCATTAAAGTAGTTTATTGCGTACTAATTACTAATTGTAATTACAGTTGTTTATTCCGCATGTCGTGTTTGGTGCACTTACAATTGCAGTCAGCTTTGCATATATAGTGAAACTGGCTGTCAACAGAAAAAATAAAATTAGCGTTGAAACTTCTACTACTATGTACTGTATATGTGAGAGTGCCACTGCCTTATTAGTATGTAGCACCTTATGATAAATTAGTTTCACTACATCTACCGTCACTATATCATTACTTGACTGTCATTTTATTGGTACATATCTGTGTTTCACCTGTAACCTCATACCTGTAGTATTCTCATTTATAGCATAATTGTTTTTTGATTAATTTTGAAAAATCAACTCTAGTGTATTGCTGCACGCAGTTACTTATAGCACAAGCAAAACCTCTTGTACGGTATAGCTAGATTTGGTCGGAAGTTGGCACTTTCGATCATATCCTGAAATACCCTTTGGTTGACCTACGAAAAGACGAAAGTTTGGCCCTCATCACAGAGATAGCGTCTCCCTCCCGTGAGGAATCGCTCTGCTGACCTACTGACCCGGGATGAGATTGATAAAGACTTCGTTTGCACACATCGGTCGATAGAAATGCAAGTGAACGTCTGCGAAGGGCTTCTTTTTTCCCTCTCGCAACGTCCAACGTGGATAAAAAGGATTTTGTTGGTTCATTGACCCCTTTCCCCTCCCTTCACTTTTTCCCCCTCTTCCTCCGTGGAGCTGCACATTAACAATAAACCCGGCGGAATCGCTTTCAAATACCCCTCACCCAGCGATCGTCTTAAACGAACATAGATGAATTCTTCCACCCAACACTCTTGGACTTCATTCAGAAATAAAGAAAAATAAAAAAATACTGTGTGGCGTAAAACGCGCATGGCACATATCCCTATTTTTATCCAAATTGTAGTACGTACCTTGTAGGTACATAGCCTAGGTATGGCGTGTTCATTGGTGATCCTAATTTGCTGTTTTTCTTGATCGAGGGAAGAATGGGGGGAGGGGGGCTGGGCAAGGAGAAAACTCGTTATCTATCAGAGCGCTACAAAGACGTAGTTGTAGGGAGGGCATTGCTGCTCTGTGATCGGTCAAGATTTGGGGGCAACATTTCAGGGTGCTCAGAAGATATTCCCAGTGTCTGCTTCCCACTTCTCTGCGCTGTACGTAACTACATACATGCACTACAGATTGCTGAATTACTACCTCACCATGCGACTGGCTTTGGCCTTGCTCTATCTGTGTGCTGCTCCTGCGTGTCTTGGCCTCGACAACGGTCTCGCCCGTACTCCGCCAATGGGATGGATGACCTGGGAACGGTTCAGGTGCAACACGGACTGCACCAACGACCCGCTCAACTGCATCAGGTGAGGAGAGATGCATGGTGACGACAATTTCACGGCAACTGTTTCTCGAAGCGTCGTCATTTGCCTCCCGCAAGCGAGGATCTGATCATGCAACAAGCTGAGGAGATGGTGCTGAAGGGCTTCCTGGACGCCGGGTACGAGTACATCATCGTAGACGACTGCTGGCTTGACATGGAAAGGGACGAGGAGGGCAAACTGCAGCCGGACCCGGAGAGGTTCCCCTCTGGGATACCTGCACTGGCAGAATACGTAATGCACCAAAATGGAGTTACAGTGAAACTCCGTTTTACTAAACTTCGCTATAGTGATGACTGATAAATAACCTCCACTACATCTACCTATAATAAAGATTGGTCTGATTGTCAAATTTAAATCTCCTATTGTAATTTACGCAACTGTAAAAACTTTCCTTCAGTAAATTTTTTGCTGGCGACCATCGACCTCACTATACTTACGAGTAGTATATCGGAGTTCTACTATACTTGCAATCTTTTTTAATCCAGGTCCAGAGCCTGGGCCTGAAGTTCGGCATCTACGAGGACTACGGCAACTTCACTTGCGCCGGCTACCCGGGCATCCTGGGCCACCTGGAGACGGACGCCAACACCTTCGCCGAGTGGGGGGTGGACTACCTAAAGATCGACGGGTGCTACGCGGATCCGGAGACCTACGACGAGGGATATCCGGAGTTTGGTGCCTACTTGAACGCCACCGGGCGGCCCATCGTCTACTCCTGCTCGTGGCCGGCATACTTGCTGGACTCGCCGGACCCGGTGCCCTACGATGAGATTCAGGTCACCTGCAACCTGTGGCGCAACTACGGGGACATCCAAGACAGCTGGAGCAGCGTGCTCAGTATCATCGACTGGTACGGGGACAACCAGGACGAGTTCGCCCAGTACGCAGGTCCCGGCAACTGGAACGATCCTGACATGGTGATGCAAAAAACATTGCAACCTTTAAATAAAGTATGTCAATGAATAGATACCGGTATATTTCTTTTTTTTTGCTAGTTGATCATCGGCAACTTTGCCCTGAGCAAGGACCAATCCCGGGTCCAGATGGCTATTTGGTCCGTGCTGGCGGCACCCCTCATTATGTCCAACGATCTCCGGGACATCGACCCTACCTTCGTGGACATCCTCACCAACCCGAACGTCATCGAGATTAATCAGGACCCCATCGGACACCAGGGGAGGAGGGTCTACAAGGACACGGTATGGAACATAGTACTACAACTACTACGTACATAGAGCGAGTTTGTGTTTGACTGAGATCATATCTTTTTTTTCTCGTTTCAGGGTGGTGGAATCGACATTTTCCTGAAGAACGTAAACCCCACCGACGGCGAGGCCACATCCGCCGCCGTGGCCGTCATGTACAGAGGAGTATCAGGAACACCAGTTCAGGCAAGATTTTTTATTACACTAGAATATTTGACTTGGGAAGTGCCAGTTTGTACTATGATCAATCTTCTGCCGTCAGAACAGGTGACATTTACTCCTGCCCAGCTGGGTCTGGACTACGACGGCGGCTACCTGGTCTCGGAGGTCTTCGAAGGTGACAACCTGGGGGAGTTTGACCCAGACGACGAGATCACGATCTCCGTCAATCCAAGCGGTGAGAGGAGGAGGAAGCTGAAACATAATTAATTGAACAGAGTCTAAAAACAGCTCATACCTAATCACCTGAGCAGGCGTTCAGCTTTTGCGTCTGGACGTGAACCTGTCTAAGCTGCACCATCGTCGCCTTCCTTCCTGGTTCTGGAAGCAAGACAAGGCCTCCTTCTCTTCCTCCCACCCCAACGACATCAACGCGCCTCTGAAGCAGAAGCGGAAGGGAAGCGGCGAGAGCGCCATTGTCGTCCAGGACATGGGAGAGACGGGAGGGATCAGGGAGGAACTCTAGCACCAATCGCGAATTGAACGCAATATTTAAGAACGATTAAAAAAAATGAATTGCTGTCTATTTCCGGCGTTGAACCACGTGCAGTACGGATCGTCAACATGACCCTGATGTGTCTGTCTGTCCTCTTGATTCCGCCTCCTTTCTTCTCCTTCGCTCCCTCCCCCTCTCACATGCAAAGTGTGGGCATATGTCAAGGTCGTTGTCACACGGGTGACCTGTTGGGGTTAGGGAGTGGGAGGCAGATGGAGCAGGAGGTAGAGGAGGAAGAAGATGTTTCATTTCCCAAGTCCCGGGATTAGGGCCGCTGCGGTACGTCGTCTCATCATCGTCATCATCACTGCGTGGCAGGTCCCCCCACATCATCAACATCTCGCCCTCAAGGATTCAATTTACGCATCCCCATATCCTTCGATCTTTTCTTTCTACTATAGGTACGCGTACCTCTCCTGGTGCGTCTGGAGTTGATGGTTTTTACTCCGCAGTGGGTGAAAATGTCAAGTCGTCTTCTTTTTCCAAAGAAAAAAAATCTTTTCTCCTCCCTGCTGCGCTGTATTGGTGTGTAATATTTCTCCGAAAAGTCGGTTTCGGCTTTGTGTGTTTGGGTGAGAGCGCGTGCCTGCGTGTGCGTGTGTGTGTAGCTTTTTTGCAGAGCAGTAAAACGCTTGCAGGAGAATACAGGGAGGAAGGAAGGAAGAAAGGAAGGAAGGGAGGGAGGAAGGGTGGGAGGAAGGAAGGAACAGAGCATCATCATCCTTGGTTTTCCCTTCCTTCCCCTGCTCATACCACAAAGACGACGAAGAGTACCCGACCTGTGCTGGAAGAAGGGAACGAACGCCGCCGGCGCCTCACAAGCATCCGTGCCATTTCTCACTTCCTTCGTCGTCTTTCCTCTCCTCCTCCCTTTTATCCTGGAGGGCAATAACACCACCCACCCTTTTCACCCCCTCCTTTTATAGCGTCTCTCTCTCTCTCTCTCTCTCTCTCTCTCTCTCGTCCGACTTGTGCTGCCTGCTCATCTTTTCAGCCATCTGTAGCAAAGGGTAGATTCAAAGGATCTCTTTATGTGGCAGCAGACTATACCATACGTAAAACGATTTCTCTGTTCCTCATGAGCTTGGCTCTCAACACAATACTACAATTGACTCAGTAAATTGAGAGCTACTGGTACCGGTACCTACAACACGCCTTCCAGTAGTATTGAAATCGCCCGACTGCTTGTGACTTTTTGAAAAAGTCGGCATTGCAGCTACACCGTTATAAAAAAAAACCGTAAAAGGTTAAGCAATTCCGCCGAAAAAGAGATTTTTTTCCCCACACGAAGAAGAATCGTTACCCATATCTGCTCGGCTTCGAATGCGTGAAGAAGAAGATCGGAAAACGGGGAGGGTGAGGGAGGGAGGGAGGGAAAAGAAGAGAAGGGGGAGGCCTGAGACCTGACCTCTAGATTCTTCTTCTTCTTTGGCATCGTCGTCGTCGTCTTCAGTTCTGCTAGGTCGGGAGGCAGCCTACTTTTAACTTTCACTGTGCACGACGGGAGAATGGTTTTGCTGCGTGCTTTGGGGGGAGGAAGAGGAGGGAAGATGGGAAGGAGGGAGGGAGGAAGAGAGGGGGGCATCATGGCATGCCGAAGAAGAGGAGGAGGAAGAGACGAAGCCGCAGGGGGAGGAAGAGAAGGTGAGATGGAAGAAGAGCTGAAAGGAAAAGGAGGAGAGGAAGGAGGTATCGTCCGTCGTCGGGTCCGTCAGTTGAGCCTTGAGCCCCTTTGGAGAAGGGATTCAAGATGAAGACACTTTTAGTGACCACCTTCTTGTTCTCCGCAGGTAAGCAGTCAGACATGCAGGCAACAACACAGTTGACCAGTAGATTGATGCACGTTGACATCCGTATGGGAACGTTATCTGACCATTACTACTGTATATCTTCCTTCAATCTTTCTTCTACTGCTCCACTCTCCCTTTATACTGGACTCCCCTTCCACTGTATATTCTCTCTTCTCTCCTTCCTATCGAACCCAACCCGACCCAACGACAAATTGTTCTCCGACAGCCCTCGCCCAGCTGAGCCAGTCCCCTGGTCGACTGGGTCCGCCGAACCGGCGGTCCGACACCATCCTGCAGTCCTCCAACAAGGACTCCGGGCTGCCCGACCGGGCATTCCTGGACGCCGCAGACTACTACGACGACTCCCTGGATGACTTCGGCCCACCTCCGCCCCCGCCCGTGCGCAGCAGAGACCGAGACCGCGACCGCGACCGCGACCGCGACCGGCCCGTTATTGGGCCCAGACAGAGACCGAACTCCCTGGGCGGCGGCGGCGGCCCCGGCCCTGGCCCGGGCCCGCTGAGCGCCCTGCTGAACGCCGACTGCCGGGCCAAGACGAGAACGATTCCGCACGAGAAGTACTGCGACCTGTACTACCACGCTACTGGGTGCGACGACGGGCAGAGCCTCCTGCGGTCCTGCCCCAACGGTCTGCTGTACACGGGCGGCGGGCGACACGGGCTCATCGGGGTGTGCGACTACCCGCACAACGTGGAGTGCCCGCCCGGAAAGGAGAGGCACAGTAAGTGCGAAGCCTCTAACGCGTCCTCCTCCTGTTTTCAGCGATCGGTCAGCGGGTGATCGAGCAGCAGGATCCGTGCGACGAGAAGTCCCGCGTGGTCGGCGACGTCACCTACTGCGACCGCTACTGGGAGTGCATCGGGGGCGTCCCGGAGCTGTACGACTGCCCCAACGGGCTGGTCTTTGTTGGCAAGAACCGGGGCATCGCCGACGGGTGCGACTACCCGTGGAGGAACCCGAGCCTGTGTAGAAACAAAGATTTAGCAAGTGAGTAAGTAGGAGCTCTTATGCCCGACGCGGAGAAAGCGAACCTCGCCGCTGAGAAGGAAGAGAGGAGGGGGGGAGACAGGAGAAAAAAAACTGACGTCGTCCACGGCGGCAAAGAAGAGGAAGAGAGGAGAGAAGAGAGAGAGTGGAGAAAAGGGAAAGTAAAAAAGTGTGGTCACATCGCCGGGAGAAGAAGAAGAGAAACTTCTCCATCAACAAAATGTGGTTTTTCCCAACCAAGCATTTTCGTCTTCCTTTTTTCTTTCTTTTTTTAACACCTCTTTCTTCTCCTCTCGTCCCATTAATCCACACAGATCCCCCGATCAGCACGGACCACTGCGACTGGCTGTACGGCATCTTTGGCCACGAGACCTCCTGCACGCGGTACTGGACCTGCTGGAACGGAACGGCCACCGAGCAGTTCTGTGTCGGCGGCCTCCTCTACAACGAGGACACCCACGCGTGCGACTGGCCGCAAAACGTAGTTGGATGTCAGAAGCACCGTGAGTTTTTTCACACACATACTGTACTACTGTGACGTAAATACAGTAGTACATCACAGTACACAGCATGTCTATTAAAGCCACCAAATACCGGTACTGTACCTTGTTATGCTACATAATTTAAGAATTCAAGGATGTGTTAAAGTAATTGACTTTTTAACACTCAAAATGACTTCCAAGATACGGTACTGGACTGTAATGTAAAATGTTGGAAATTGATAAAAACATTTAAATAAATTATGGTCTGATATGGTAGCATTCATTTATTTTGGTGGACATGCTGTAGCATTAAACTGAACAAGTAACAGTTAATATGCACTTTCCCAACAAACAGTTGCCACTCTTCTTCCCCTTAGCCCTGTGCAAGGACGACGCAAACGGCAACGTCCCCCTGGGCAAGTCTTGCAACCGCTACTGGGCCTGCCAGGGTGGCTACCCGCGCCTCCAGCGATGCCCGGCCATGCTCGTCTTCGATAAGACCCGCAAGCGGTGCGTCTCCCCGCCAACCGAGGACTGCGACGTCCCACCCACCACCAGCCCGCCCGACGACGACGACGGCAACGGAGGTGGCGGCGGCGGCGGCGGCGGCGGCGGTGGGGGCGGCGGTGGCGGCAGGAGAGGCGGCGGAAGCGGTAACAGGCGCCGGCACCAGGGACAGGGCGGCGGACAGAATCGCGATGGCGGGGGCGGAGGTGGAGGGCAGCTTCCGTTCCAGCTGCCCGAGGGGGCCTCGCTGCTCAGCAGACCTGGGGGACAAATCAACTAGAGAAGAGAAAAGTATTTTTTTTTGCAGTAGCGGTAGAGATTTCATAAGAAAAGAAAGTGAGAAAAAGTGATTCCTCCTCTCTTTCTGAAAATTGTTGTTGTTGTTGTTGGTCGCCGACAATTTTTTTAGGTCGAGCGAAATGATATGCGTTAAAATTGGCACTGAAGGAAATTAAAAAAAAAAAAAAAAAAAAAGAGAACGAACGAGGCAGTTTCGTTACTTCTTTATTGGTCCCCGCCCGCACTCCCACCCTTAATCCCCCGCATCTGTAACCCACGTGCGAAAGTCGAAGTTGGAAACTCCTCCCTCTTTCATCGAGAGACTTTGTTGTTTAAATAAAGCCCAAAAACACAAGCCAAAAAATTACCGGGCGGGTCTCATTCTTTGGCGTGGTCGTGTTTGCGTGCGATGCAAAAAATTGTCAGAAGATTGCGGACCAAATTTACCTTCATTTTGAATTTTGGATCTGACCGCAATCTTACGGGTTTTTTCTTCCTCTTTTCTAACAGTTGGTTGCAGAAATCACCGCAAAGTTCACCCGACTCAACCAATTTCCTGATTCAAAAATAAGAGAAGGTGGGTAAATTATGTAGCTAAATAAGGTAGGTATATTTCTTTGCCTCAACAGTCGCGGTTACAATCATTGTGCCAAAGCACAGCGTCAAAGTTACAGCTCCGCCTCCTCCTCGTTGTCCTCCAGCAGGTCCGACACGTCCACGTCTCCCCCACCCTCCTCCTCCTCTCCCTTCTCCTCGTCCTCCTCTCCGCCGCTTCCTCCTTCTTCCGGCTCTCCCAGTTCCTCGTTGGCCTCCTCCTCCGTCTCGTTCACGAACTCCACATCGTCCACGGCCACCACCCCGTCCTCCTCCTCCTCCCCTTGCGCCGACCCCTCCTCCTCGTCCTTTCCGGGCTCCTCGGTCACTGCCTGCTCAACCACAGGCTCCTCGTATAGCGCAAACAGTAGATCATCCCTAGCAGAGAAGGAAAAAAAGTGTTAAGAATTCCTTTTTACCAGGGGCGAAGACGAGAACTCATACCTAGGTAGCCTGCAGCGAGTTGTCCTTTTTGTTCTTCTTGAAACAAAGTTGTGTAGGTACCCAACTCTAACAAAACTGTCTGCTGTATGCCTGGCCTAGTGCAGCTTTGGGATGTGTGCAGCCTCTCTGGACACACCCAAAGTTGTACATAGTACGTAGTACATCTAGTACATCAGTAACTCTTTTTGCTCCCTATATCGTTTTCTCGGCGCAGACACATGAAACAAAGCCTGTTCTTCTAATTTAAACACACACACTCTCTCGAGTTGCCTCACATGAGCTCCTTGATGTCCCAGCACCTGAGGGTGCAGTCGCTGGCGCCCGTGTAGACTTTGTCCTTGAGCACTACCATGCAGTTGATTGCGCCCTCGTGGCCCTCAAACGTGGCTTTCAGCTCGCCGGTCGTCGCGTTGTAGGCGCGCATCATCCCATCGCCGCAACCGGTGAACACTTCATAGTGCACAACATCAGATTTCAGTTTCATGAAAGTTATGCTAGGTAGTTTGATGCATCGTAGATAATCTTACGATTGCCCATGGAGAGACTGAGGCAAATGACCGAGTGCTTGTGTCCCCTGTAGGTCTTTGTGCAGTCCCCGAAGTCCTTGGTCCAGCACTTGACCATCATGTCCGCCCCGCCCGTGTACATCAGGCGGTGGTAGACCAGCATGGACAGAATGGAGCTGTTGTGGCCGTCCATGGTCTAAGTGGGATAAGTAAACGACCGTATTTGAGGCAATCGGAGATTGCCAACTTCGAATAAGCTTTAAAGTCCAACCCTAATGAGTTGCCCGGTGGCCACAACCCAAGACTTGATGAAGGAGTCAGCTCCAGCCGTAAAGAGGACCTGGTTGGGAGGCAATTTAAAATTAGCGTTTCTATTGCCCCACTATGAATGTCAGAAGCAAAAAAAGAACTTACCTTTCCTGCAGCATCAACAGACATGGTGGTCACCGCTCCGGCGTGGCCCTTGAAAATCTGTCAAGGCCAAACAAAGGATGAATCAGAGCAAGCATGTTCAACATCTAATTCCTCTTTCATTGTCCGTCCTTACCCTGAGGCACTTTGCTGAGTTGAACTCCCACGCCCTGGCCGTCATGTCCGCACTACCCGTGATGAGCAGGTCGTCTTGCTCGGGCTCCTCGAAGGTCACCTGCTTCTCCACTGCAAGGCCGAAAGGGTCGTTGTTCTCGCTGCCGCCGCCGCTGTTGTTGTTCTCCTCAGCGGCCTTCAGCACTTCCGACGGGATAAAGATCATCGGGTACACACCTTTGCCGTGACCCTGAAGCCAGAAGAAGAAAGGAGGTGACATTTGCTGCTGAAGAAGTCGCTCACGACGTTAGATTTGTTACAGTACCTCGAATGATCTGAGCAGTGCGTCCCCCTCCTGGTCTGTTGGGATATGAGCAGTTTTTAGGGACCACACCTGCAAAAAGGTTTATTAATTAACAACTGCTATGTTATTAAGCAAACGTTGCTATGTTACTATTTGTTAATGCCCACTTAGTAACGAATTTATTTAGTATCTATGCAACAATAACTTTTGACATCAAGTTGCTACCTTGACGGTGGAGTCGTAGGACGAGGAAACAACCTGATCTCCAGTGACAAAGAGCCTGCAAAGCATACAATTTCCCGGTATGTAGTGTAAATACTGCAATTTCCCGAATTTCTCCGCCTCTCACTTCATGATCCTGGCGTTGTGCCCCTCGTAGACAAAGAGGCACTCGCAGGTGTAAGCGCTCCACTTCCTGATGGTGTTATCGGCGGCACCCGTCAGCACGATGGCGTCAGGCTCAACCGGGGAGCGGTGGTCCCCGTCCTCCTCTTCTTCCTCTTCCTCCTCCTCCTCCCTGTTTGTGTTCATGCCGCCGACAATGACGACTGCATTGACGTAGGAGGCGTGCCCGACAAAAACCCCCAGACAGTCAGTCTCCGGGGTGGTGATGGACCACATCCTGGCCGTGGCGTCCTCCGACCCGGTGACCAGGATGGTGCCATCCTCCGACAGGGCCAAGCAATTGATGGGGGCGTCATGGTCGGCAATCGTCTCCTTTAGCGGGTTCTCCTTCTTCTCAACGGACCCGCAGTTGCCCATTGTGGGAGGGACGAAAGTCGGAGTCAGGAAGGGACACTGACTGAGTCAAAGAAGAAAAAAAAGGAAGGCGACCAGGAGAAAGCTCAAGAAAGTCGGCAGAAGACACGCAGATAAACAAAAAAGAATAATAGGAAAACTTAAATTTTTTACAAACAATTCATTAGTTAAACAGTTTATGTATAAATACGCGAAAACGGAACTGGAAATGGCCACTAAAGAAGAGTGACAGTCGTTCAAGCATACTGTCTCGTCTTTCGCTGTTCTGTGTTTTGAGGGGTCGTCTGGGAGACAGTCTTGAAAAATTAATGAGAAGCCCCTTCCTGATCTTTCTCACTCCTTCAGTGTTCCTGCCTTGACCTCCGACTTTTTTTTTAGGCAATAAGATGAGCGCGGAGAGGCCGTCAATTTATCGATTGGTTCCCCTTTCTTGAAGAACCGTGCTGTGTGTAGGTACTCGTACACTGCGCCACTGTATTGTCCCAAAAGAATAATAATGAAATCCCAAAAATGTGCTTGTATTAGTTATTACTTTCAATGCAAATTTGTATTGGCTTGTGATGTACGTACTAGCAGTAGTAACTTTTATGTTGCAGGAGACTCTTGTATGTACTTCAGTTTGAAACAGCAGCGCAACATACTGTATGTGGTAGTCTTACTTGTAACACATCAACATTTCAAAAAACATTTAATTTCTGTAACGTTTTATCTTGGATATCAA
>JAAUYM010045624.1_pt1 | contig 21700 bp, 21 predicted proteins | sample 7278001 | NCBI WGS metagenome assembly JAAUYM01 (sample SAMN14350224, study PRJNA611818) | marine sediment metagenome | isolation source: surface marine sediment (1.8m) | place: French Polynesia: Moorea | collected 2018-08
CCTCAGGCCGTCGTTGTAAGTGGAAACGCAGCAGTAAAAAGCGGGTAGAATTTGATGCTCCGACTTGGCTCCGTCTGCTACAGCCCGACCAAGGCGGCCGTGGCGGCTTCTCTCATTTTCGTCTTGGACAAGAAGACCGACATCATCTCCGCTCCACACGCCCTCGTCTACTTCGGCATCGTCATCTTCTTTGTCTACTTCAAAGTGAGCGTCACCAGTGCGTCTTTCTAGAGGCATGTGCACCAAAAATAATACGGTGGTGGTTTTTTTTTTTTTGGCAGATGTCATCAATGCTGCTCGGGATCACCGACCCGTTCCTCCCCATGGAGAACCTCTTCAGCGCTCTCTTCCTGGGAGGAATTCTCGACTCCCTCCAGGAAATGTTTTACGGAAAGCCAAAGTCGGAGGAAACGGAGGAAAAGAAGAACGGTAACTGATACCCACAGCACGTACTACCACTGTTGCGGTATTCCGACATGTCCTGCACCTTTCTCCTTCTCAGATTGACTTCGGAAACGATGGTTCAGCAATACCTACTACAACTACAAACTATAGCACCAGTACATCGAATCGCTCACGGGAAATTGTTACTCAAGAAGCCAAAAAATGCACGAAAATCTCTCATCTCTCTTTCTCTCTCTGCCAAAGAACACAAGCAGTTAGTAGAAGCCCTGAATAAATGCAGTTCAAGTTCTTGTTCTTTGTCTTGCGCCGTGAAATTACAATATGTTTAACTTTTTTTTTTACTTGGTAGACCATACAGCACTTCCAGAGGCCCCTCGCACATGCTTGCTTTTGTCTTTTTTTTTCTAGCAAAGGATATGCTTCCGTGGGTACAGACGATCCGCACGTTGAAGGTTGTGCACGTGTTAAATATGGTCCAATAAAACTCGTTTTTCGTCCTTACACACACACCTAAAAAAAGACGTAAATTGGTCTTGTTTGCGTTTATTTACTTAGGTACAGTGAAATCAAAGTTCAATTTTTACAAAGCAAAATCAATTTTGCTTTGTGAAAAAAATCTCAGTCTTACGATAATCTCAAACTTGCAATCTTTTTGTTCTAACCAAGAACATCGCCAAAATTGAGATTTTACTGTATTATGCTCTACCTCGCTACAGCTTCACGTAGGCGGAAAAAATCTCAATTCAATTTGTCTTCAGTTTCTAAAAGTGAGGCACGCTGTAAGGCGCAACATTTCAACATCTTTAAAATTGTGATAATTACAAAATAAATACTAATGACACACAATTTTTAGTTAGAATTTTCTTCGTCCCCCAAAATGTGTAAACGAGTTGCACATCTCTGTTCGTAAGAAGAAAGGAGAGAAACGGAAATTGCCGTGTTTTTTTTTTCTAAAACAGCCCGTTCGTCATTTCCATACGTCCTGGGCTCCCCGTGTGTGTGTGTGTTCAACACCACCTCGCACTGCTTTCTGCATTATTGTGGACGCCGCCTGTGCCCCGTCCTCCTTCCCTCCTTCCCTCCCTCTCCTCTCTGTGCAAACGTATGTGTCCGCTCTTTCCTCCTCCTCCTCCTCCTCCTCCTCCTCTCCCTTCTCCTACATTTTTACCTGGAAGAAGCAATGAGTCGATCCAACGCACCTAGTACCTAGTATGTGGGAGGGAGGGAGGAGGAAGGGAGAGGTGCCAAACCGTCGTTGGCTCATGTTCTCCTGCTGCTGCATTCCTCCTCCTTGCGGAGGGGGCGGGGGCAGGGGGACATGACGCAGTGAACGGTGGGACAGGAGGAGGAGGAAGAGGAGGCGAAGTCCTCTTCTCCTCTCTTCTCATCACTCGGTGGATGAGATCCCCGCTGCTGCCTGAACGCCGAAACCTGTTGCTTGGAAGAGGCACCTTTGCAGCAGGGCGCCACCTCGCATAAGAGGAGGAGGAGGAGGAAGAAGAATAGAGGAAAAAGGAGGAGGAGGAGAGCGGACCCTTTGCCCGCTGCCATCACCCAGCGGAGAGGAACGAGAGGTCGGTCGGCCACGCCTTGGGAACGTTAATTCGCGGAGCAAGCGAGGAAGAATTTTGCTTTGTCAACACCTCTCAGATCTTGGGAGGGGTCATTCCAACCCGTGTCCAGATAGATCGTTCAAGATGGGTCTCTTCCGAGCCGGATCGGCCAAGTCCACCCTCTCGCTGATGCAGCGGCGCACGACCAAGTACCAGAAGTTTCTCAACATCAGCAATGTCTTTCTGCTCATCGTGTCCAGCATCCTAATCTTCGCCGCCGCCATCCTCATCAAGTTCTACCACCTGCTGAAGATGGACTTCTGGTCCGCCTACTTCTGGATAGTCCCGTACCTCCTGATTATCCTCGGCGTCTACACCTTCCTCGTCACCGTCTTCGGGTTCCTCATCTCCGGCAGCGAGAAGCGCGTCCTCCTCATCGTGTACGCCGCCCTCCTCTCCGCAGCCTTCGTGGTCCAGCTCATCAGCATCTTCGCAGCTTTGGAGCTGCGCAACGCTATCAACTCGGAGGAGGAGCCCTTCAGCAACACGAGGGACATCTTGAAAGAGCTTGACAACTGGCACAACGATTCGTCCGTCCGCGACAAGTGGAACAGCCTCCAGAGCGACCTCCACTGCTGCGGGGCCGTCGGCTACTCGCAAGGATACACCATCTACAGGGGCGTCAAGAGTCTAGAGGGAGGGGTGCCGGAGTCCTGCTGCATCCCCATCAACAATAGCCCTGCCGGCAAAGACTGCGGAAAGAACGTGTTCGCCCAGACTAACCGGCACATGATCATCTTCACGCACGGCTGCGTGACCACCCTGCACCACAAGCTGGAGGACGACGTGGTGCCGATGCTGATCGGCTACGCAGCCGTCGGGGTGCTGCTGGCGCTCTGCGAGATCATCACGGTGGTGATCGCCGCAGCCTACGTGGCACAGATCAGGAGGAAGTCCCACCGAGAGGAGAAGATGTGGAGGCACGGGACCGCGGACCACGACGGCGGCGGCGGCGACGGCACGGACGCCCCGCTCAACCACGACACCATGGTCTGACCGGAGGAGGGAGGCGATTGAGCAACGGATGGGGGAGGGAGGGATGATGATTAATGAAGAGAGAGAGAGGAGGAGCCAGACGAATTATGTCACTTGCACGTGAGAAATTCGAGTGACCCAAATCTGCTTGCCATCACGAGTCTCAACAAATGTGTACTAGTAGCAGGTACCGGTACTAGGTACGTGTACAGTAGCTTAACAGATTTACGCAGCGCGGCAACCCTCTACGTAGAAAAAAGGTACATACTACTATAGGTATACCTACTAGGTGCGGCTATTGCGTTCACCCTGAATTGTCTAGTGTTGATTTTTCCTGATAAGCAAGTTTTTCCTCACTAATGCTTCGTCTTCCCTTCAAGTCAGACACTTGGTTATTTTTGTTCAAGCAAGAGAAAAAAAATCGCTCTAACACCCGAGCATCACAATAACGTTTTAAGATCTCATTGTGCTCTTAATGAAAAAACAAAGTAAGATCGTCATCTGTAAAAAAAACCCGCGTTCAGTGTGAATATCTGCGTTTCTGTGCGACTATCATGCCTTAATTAATAAAAACTATTTTTGTTCACGTAATAAAAGCTTTTTCTACGCCTTGCATGTACATTCTGCGTTGATGAATAAAAAACGTTCTTGAGGGTTAAAGAGCAATGAAAACATTTTTTGGGGAGCTCTTTTTTACCAAATGTCAAAGTTCTATCATTAAGACTCCTCTTTCAAAACATTTCCTGCCGGAGGCTCTTTTTAACAGAGAATCTCCTACTGTAGGTATATTTGCTATCTGAATCTGATATCGCAATGTTTTGCAATTTAAGTTGTAACTGGGTCTTCGCCCTTGCAAACAGTAGTAGAGTAAAAAAAAAACCACCATAAATATTACGAGTATTATTCACTGGACCAATGATCTCAACTGCCCCATGTACTCCTTAAGAGCGTCGGCTTCCCCCGCCCCCTCCACGATCGCTTCAACCCGGTCTAAGACGAATGCGGCACGACTCCGGGGTAGCGGGCGGAGAGGGTCCGAGAGGGCCCCCGCGGCCAGCATGGTCCACCCGGCGCCGTCGTCCGGGCTGAGGTGGACAGCTCGGGCGCCGGCGCGGAGGAGACGGCGGCGACGGGTCTCGGACGGGTTCTCGCGATACGCAAGCGCCAGCGAGGAGGTCACCAGGTTCATGTCCTCCCTGACCTGCCTCGCCCCCCTCCACCCGCCGTCCTTGCTCGAGCCGAGCTCCATCCTCGACAGCCCCGCGGCCCTCTCGGCCAGTCGCGCCGAGGCCGCCAGCAGCCCCGGGTCCACCTCGTCCCCCTTCGCCTGCTCCACCAGGTGGGCGGCCAGGGCTGCCCAGACGGCCCCGACCTGCGGAAATCTGTGCGCCTGCCTCCCCATGTGGCGCCTGGCGGAGGCGGCACTCCCGGAGGCGAGGAGGGAGAGAGCGCGGAGGGAGGCGACGTCGGCGAGGTAGCGGGGGTCGTCGGCGAAGTGTCGCAGCTCGTGCAGGGCGGCGTCCACTAAGGCAGTGTCTCTCTGCTTCAACCCGAGCACGCAGAGCGCGAACAGTCCGGGCACTGAAGGAGGGCTCAGCTGGAAGAGGATCCAATTCAAAGAAAAGATGTTACAATATGTAGTAGACTTAACTAAAATGAGGGAAACGTTTACCTGGCAGCTTTGGAAAAGCAAAGTTTTGGCAGCCGCGGGTCCTTGAAATCTGGTGGTAGTTGGACAAGAACAAAAATCAGAGTGGTGCACATGCACAGCCAGCAACACGGCTGTTCAGGCAAGGGGAAGCTCACCTGTACGCAATGGCCGCCATGGCTGCCAGGAAGTGGGCCTTCTTGTCGTCGGGCGCGACGGAGAGACAAGCCTGGTAGGCGGCGTAACTCTCCCTGTATGCGCCGGCTCCGTGGTGCGCCGCCGCCAGCACGGCCATGCACTCCAGGTCGGGCTCCTCCACGGCGGCCGCGTGGTGCACCGCCGACGGGTGGTCGCCCAGCTTGAGGCAGACCCGCGCCAGGTTGCGCCGGGTCGCGCCGGTGGCGGCGCCTCCGCACGGGAGGAGGTCCAGGCACCGGCGCAGCGTCCGCCGGGCGCACCGGAGCAGACCCTCGCGCTCGAGGAGGATGCCTAGCAGATTCAGGGAAGCAGCGTTGCCCTGGAATGGGAAACTTTTATTTAAAAAAAACCTGGAAAAGAAGAAAAAAGAAGATGTACAACGACTACGACGCTGCCCCCACCTGCACCCTCCTGTTGCATCTCTCCAGGCAGTCGACGGCCACCGTCACTCCGTGCATCCTTTCAATGCAGTACCTGAATCACACAAATTGTTGTCAGTGTTGCAGTTGTAGTATCTACTACCATAAGTGGTGTTTCAATTTTACCTGTTGTGTGGCTTGGGAGAGGCAGACGCCGAAGACGACATAGCCTTAAGAGTTCTGGAGGAAAGAAAAAAAATCTTATTCTTAAGATAAAAACTATTAAGAAAACAAATGTCTACAATTTTGCTTTAATTTTTTTGATCAATTCAGAGGTAAGCCATAAAAAACTGTTAGATTGTACTTTAAAAAGTTTTCGCTAGTCTGAGTTGAGCAGTAAAAAAAGCCAGCGTTAAGAGTTTTTGCACTTGTTGGAAAAGTTTCTTCTTCTTAATGGGATGGCATTACTGATAAGTAGAGTTTATGGCTGCAACTGCAACTCTTCCACTGCTGCTATTCATTTTCATTTCGTTGCTAAAATTGATGGTACTTGTGCTACGTATATAGTCGTTCTTGCTGCTTCTGCAGAATGTGTGTCACCTGCAAACCCATGTGGCGTATCCCAAGCCAGACTCAACGTCGTTGCCCAGGAACGTAGTGTGCCTGTGGCAAGCATGGAGATCACAAACGAGGACACCTTTCAAAAAAGAGCACGTCGCGTTTCGCACCTGAAAAGATCCATCGCCTCCTCGTCGCAGTCTTGCTGCTGCTGCGCCAACATGGCCTGTCCGACCCACCCAGGCAGCGAGCTTGGGTCGGCCTTCTGAGACTCGTTGAAGCTGCGGTTGGCCAGGTCGGGATTGCTGAGAGAAAGAAAGATCCTGCTAAATAATCTATTCTTCTTCTTCTTTAAAACTGTTGCACACTCACCCTGCTAGCAGATACAGTATTCCCAGATTTGCCCAAGCGCGTGCGTTGTTCTCTAGCATCACCGACCGAACAAGAGCATGTTGGGCTAGGGCGAACCTACCAGAGCAAGAAGTCCCAACCGTGAGGCACACCTGGCGCCTACCAAGAGATCACTTTTTCCAAAAACACACACACACCTGTTCCAGTGGATCGCCAGATACCCGAGAAGGTTCCAGCCCTCGGACGACTGCGGGTCCAAGCAGACCGACTTCCTGGCCGCGGCGAAGGCCTTCTCCACCAAGGCATCCTTCTTCCCCGCCTCTCCCTTCAGCCCGGCCCTGGCGTGATAGCTGACCGCCAGGTCGCGGCAAGCGGCCGCCGACTCGTGAGAGCACCTGGCGGCGCGCAGGAAGCACCTGCTGCCGACCTCCAGGACTTGTCGCTTGTCGCAAGGCAAGGAGGATTCACGCGGCGCATCCGAAGTCACCAAGCACTCGGGGACTGCGCAAAGCAAAGGCACAATCATTAACTTTAAAAAAATCTACTAGAATCTTAGTTGACCTACTCATTATTCCCTCAACCGTTTCTTCCGGCAGGTCCCTGATGATGGTGCAGGCCTCCCCCATGAGCTTCCACAGACAGGCGACGGCGGGATCGACGGTTGCGGCCCGGACCAGTAACCGCACCGCCTCCTCGCAGCAACGCACGGCCTTGTCGTCCACGTACTCGTCCAGCGCCTCCCTCGCCAGACACAATAGCGCCTCCGAGAGCCCCTTCAGCGTCGGGACGAGCAGAGCGGACCACCTCGAGTCGCACCTGTGCAGCACCCGCCGAAACAAGTCGGCAGCCTCGTCCAGGTGGCCGAGCAGCAGCCGGAGGGAGCCGAGTTGCAGTTCACCGTAGGCGGAGTCGGGGTTCAGCTTCAGAACCTTTTTTTTAAGGGGAGAAGGAGGGGGAGAGCAAAATAAAGTGTACCGTACAACTACTACTGTACCTGAACCTCTACAATGCCTACTTTTTCGAAGGCCTTAATGGCAGCGGTGTAGGATCCCCTTGCTTTGTAGGCGTCAGCAAGACATTCCCACCCCGTGACGGATTCAGGGTCGCCGCGCAGGGCCGACTGCAAGCTCAGGATGGCGTTTGTCGAATCGTCCTGCAAAGGGGGACAAGAGTCGTGTTATTATTTTTACATTTAGCATAGTTACAGCATACGTAAATATACATCTACTATTATTATCATCATCATCATCGTCGTCGTAATCATTATTATTATTTAGTAGAGGCAATGCTCACTTTACCTGATCGAGATAGAGTATCCCCAATCTCAAGAAGGCCCAGGTAGCCTTCCCCGAACTGGCTGTGCTCTGCTTTGTCACCGAGACGAGGAACTTGAGGTTGCTTTCGTCGGCTTTCTTTTAAGGAAATGAATACGGTTTGGTGTAAAACGGATTGGGGTATTGCATGAAAAAAAAAGCGACCGACGGAATTTCGGTTAAATTTCAAAACAATAGAACGTTCATTCCCCTCGTTATACTTGTACCCATATTCAATCCATAAAAACGAGGGATTGAACATTGTACAGCAACTGCCGATCCCACGTTTCTAGAGCTTGGAAAGTCCCGTCGGATCCCCCAAGACATACTGTGTGTACATATAGTTTCACCTGAGCCCTGTATATGTCGCTAAGAGCCGCGCCCGCCTCCTCCGCTTCCTCCGCGTCTGTCCTGCCCCCCGCCAGTGAGAACGACTTTTGCAGGCACTTTCTGGCCTTGTCCAGGTCGCCCTCCGACCCGAGGGCCTTCCAGCGTCGAAAGTACAGCTTGCCCAGCCACAGGAATGGAGCCGGACTATGGGGGTCCTTCTTGGCGGCGCGGAGGAGGAACGGAAGGGCCTGCGGGGAATCAAACCACAGTGTGTATGTATGTACCAGTATACAGTATACCTACGTACATATGCCATTCCATTTCCACATGCCATGCTATGCCACTTTTAACTAAGATCGTGCTTACCATCTCCTCTCCTTTTTCCGAGTCGAGTTCAATTCTTCCCAGCAGGAGGAGGGCCTCGAAGCAGTCCGACTTTGCAGCCAGAGCCTCTCGGAGGTGTCCTTTTGCGGCCTCCGCATCCCCGAGCGAGTTGGCCAGCATCGCGCGGACGACGCCCACCTCGTGCGCGGGGGCCGACTTCGACAGCTTGTCGATCTGCTCCCTCAGGTCGCCCACTTGCCCGTCGTCGGACGACGAATAGAAGGCCGCCTTCACCTTGAGCCTGATCAGATTGAGCTCCTCGTCCTCCTTCTCTCCCTCAAACGTCGTCGATGAGAGGACCTCCCGCGTCCTCTTCAACTTGCCCTGCCTGTAGAGGCACCGCACCAGCATGGAGGCCAGGCTGGCCCCCACCGCCACCCGCGTCTCCTTCTCCTTCACCTTGGCCTCCATCAGGTGCTGGCAGGCCTCTACGGCCTCCTCCGCCTGGGAGAGCTCCCCCAGTTCGAACAAGCACCGGCAGAGGGCGTAGGATCCGTAGAAGTTGGTGCTCTGCGATGTCTCCAGCGCTTCCCTCAGTGTGGCGCTGGACTCCTGCAGCTTCCCTTCCCTCCAGGCCAGGACGCCTCGACTCAGGAGGCCCAGGGACGACTTGGGACTGAGCTCCAGCAGGCGGTCCACGTGGTGTCTGATGCCGTCGTCCCTTAACTCGTCGCTGCTGAAGTGCAAGGTTCCCGTTGCCCACTCGAGATAAACCTAATTACATCGAGTCAAGTCGCCTCACGAGGTAGTACTACAGTACTTTCAGTTCGGTCCCCTCTCACCTTACAAATCCACTCCAGGGGGTAGGTGTGCGAAGAAAAAATGGTGCCCATCCTCACAGCAGTAGAAAGAAGCTCCTCCATCCTCCGAAGCCTTATGAAGGAAAAAGCAAAAAGGTCTTTGCATGAGAGTATTCGGAAGAACGATGTGGAGAGTCTTCTTTCTCATACCTGTAGAGTAGCTTAATTAAAGTTTTGGAATTCTCCATGCTTTGGATAGACTGATCTCCGCCAGCTTCAACAAGCGCTGCCTGAAGCACCTGCAATACCGTAGAAGAAAAAAAGCCTTGCTCAATTAAGTCACGAACGGTACATATAATCTTTCTGAAACCTAACCGTGACAATTGCAATCTTTTTGTTTAGTGAGGCAGAATTTGCTTACATCCACGAGCAGCTGGCTCTGTTCGTCGCTCAGCTGTTCCTGTTTTCCCAGGACGGCGACGAGATTGGCCCTGGCCTCCCTCCGTCTCCTCCTCCTGGCCTCCTCGGTCCCCTGCGTCGACTGCTCTGCCCTCCGGAGCTGCCCCACCAGCACCGAGACCGCCCTGTCCAGGTTGCCGCCGTCCAGGGCCAGCTTCCACAGCTTGTTCGTCGTCTCGAAGCTCTTGTCCTCGTTGGCCGGCGCCTGCAGCTCCGCCATCCTCTCGTACGCCCTCATGAGGTCCTCCGCCCTCTCCCGCCTCCCTTCGTCTCCCATCTTGGACGAGTGCTTCTCGTAGAAAGAGGCCAGCCCTTGCCAGCCCACCAGCTGAGAAGGATCCTTGCCTACCGCCTTGGTGTACGACTGAAAAGGAAATAAATAGCTGGAGCAAAGTCGCAAAATACTGTATGATCGCAATCGGGATAAAAAATCGCAAAAATGACCTAAACTTGGACATACGTATAAAGATTTTTATGGCACTTTTGGCTTCCTCTTGTTGTGGCATTAGATTTATGATTCATTTATGTATATAAAAAAAGTTGGAGCACAATAAACTTATCTGCCGAAAGTTGGGACCGTAATCGCGAGGATTGCGACTTTCATCGCGATTTGGTCACACTGCTCTCAATTGGAGCAACCTTGCAATGTGAGGAGCGTACCTCTGCGGCCTGCGCGTACTGGCCGGCCTCTGCCTGGCATAGCCCCGAGAAGACGAGGGCAAGGTAGTGGGACGAGTCCACGTTGAGTGCGCGCTTGCAGCACTTCAGGGCGGATCTGAGGAGGGACCAAATTGTGTGTGCGTAACTGCGTAAGACGACTTGTGCCAACACAAACACCCCTACTTGAAATCCTTAGCGTCGATTCGCTCCCTGGCCTCCTTCAGCGCCGCCCTCACCCCCTTCGAGTCGGACATGGCTGATCTGGGAAGAGCGGTCCAAAGCCGAAGGCAGCAACAAGAGGAACTAGGCCAGTGCTGCCAGACTTTTGTGAGCAAATGGTGAGCAAATTTTTAATAAAGTAATTATTTTCCGGCCTGAAGTCTCAAAATAAACCAAATTGGTTCCTTTTGGAACCATCTGGCAGCATTTGCAAGGCCATTGCTTTTCAAGGCCGGAATCGCCCCGAGTCTGGATTGTTTTTGTTTTCCTTACACGTTTCTTCTCCTTTCTGAGTTGTAATCAGCGGTGCCACAAGTCATGGCAAGGGATTATCAAGATTTTCGTACGATTGTTAGTCATGAGTTTTGAAGAAAAATGTGAAGAAAACTCGTTTCAGATGCCATGCTGATTAGAAAAAAAGAGTAAATCAATTAAGAGAACAGGTAATGGTACAGTATTTCATGCGCATTACTTAAATTTGTATTTCCCGCCACCGGATTTTAGTTCTGTGAAGAATCAAAACAGTTATAGCGTTCCCACCTACGAGAATGTCAGTTTGGCTTTTTTTAAGCCACATTAGAAAAATTTGGCTTTTTTTTAACACGTTTAACTTACAATTTATTAAGAAAAGTCTAAGAAAACTTGAAAAGAAACCCAGATATTGGGCTGGTTTTTTTACATGATCTTATTTTCTCCGTGCCTTTTTTAATGCATCGTCTAGCTCTTGTTTACTCTGCCGGCCTGGCAACCATGCCCACGGAGAGTCAGTATCCAGCTTTGTAAATAAAGGCCGGCTAACGCGGGGGCCTTTTCGTCCTGTGAACAGTGAAGTGACCCCCTCTAGCTACGGACAAGCAAGCTTCCTGTGACTCCTGTGTGCTGCCCCTCCCCTGGCCCTTCCATAATATTGACAAAACAGTCCCAATTTCCACCCCTGCCCACCAGCAGGCAACACAGCCTTTTTTGTGTGTGAAAGCAACTCAATTCATACCTGTTCATCATATTGCATTGGGGCCAGAGAGAGAGAGAGAAGGGAGAGGGAGGGACGGGCCAAAGGAATTCCATTCTTCCTCACTCGCTCAGCTTTCTTTTCCCATCCTCCACGGTGGCCTCCAAATAAGTTAGTTCAATAGTTTCTTTGGGTGTCGAGTCAGGGTCGTGGGGAGAGAGAGACGAGAGACCCTCATCATGTTCAAGAACACCTTCCAAAGTGGCTTCCTCTCTATCCTGTACAGCATCGGGTCAAAACCTCTACAGGTGAGAAGAAACGAGAAGAGAACTCGTGGCTGTCAGTCTCATCAATTTATTTTGGTGTGTGTATCTGTGTGTGTGTGTTTTTTTTTCTACCAGATATGGGACAAGAAAGTCCGAAATGGTCACATCAAGCGCATCACAGACGCAGACATACAGTCCTTCGTCCTGGAGGTGGTTGGCACCAACGTCAGCACCACGTACATCACCTGCCCCGCCGACCCAAGGAAGACGTTGGGCATTAAGCTGCCCTACCTCGTCATGATCGTCAAGAACATGAAGAAGTACTTCACTTTTGAAGTGCAGGCAAGTTGGAGGGGGGGGGAGAGCTCTTTTCTTGCCCTGACCGACCCAGGTTTCAGGTCCTGGACGACAAGAACGTCCGCCGCCGCTTCCGCGCCTCCAACTACCAGTCGACGACCAGGGTGAAGCCCTTCATCTGCACCATGCCCATGCGGCTGGACGACGGCTGGAACCAGATCCAGTTCAACCTGGCCGACTTCACCAGGCGGGCCTACGGGACCAACTACGTGGAGACGCTGCGCGTGCAGATACACGCCAACTGCAGGATACGCAGGGTCTACTTCTCGGACAGGTTGGTTGGTTGGTTGGTTGGTTGGGTGGGTGGGTGGGTGGAAATAAGCTCGTTTACAGCAGTTTGTCGTTTAGCAAATGGAGAGGGGAAAATCTCCTACAGATGTTACTGGATCAAAGTCTCTGAAGAATCTGCTGCTCTCTTCTTTCCTCCTTTTTCTCCTTCCCTTGTCTCTTCTCTCCAGACTTGGGTACTTTCTTAATCAAGTAATCCCCAGCTCACTCTTCTCATTGTCTAGATAATCTCTTCCTGGATGATCCCCGTTCAGCTTAGGGAGCGGCGTCCCGGTTCTAACATTCACCGGGTTTTTTTTACGGCTCCGATTTCTCCCTCCACAGGTTGTACTCCGAAGAGGAGCTCCCCGCGGAGTTCAAGCTGTACCTGCCTGTGCAGCAGAACAAGTCCTCCTCCTCCTCTCACGGCGGCCACCTGGCGCAGTCAGCGCAGGCGGCGGTGGGTGGCGCCGCTGGCGGCAACGGGACCACGCAAGATCAGGTGGGTGGCAAAAAAACAAACAAAAACAATCCCGTGTCTTTCACCATCATAAAAAAATTAATATATATGTTGCTACTTGTGTTTCTTCTTGTTGCCAACCAGGATGCAGACGAGGTAAAACTGTGACTGTGAACCAGCTTCACAGTAATTCAGTAATTTACCCGTCATTTTTGTTTTATCTTCCCCAGCTTGCAGGCCGGGCGGAGAGTGCAGGAGGAGCTTCCGTGGGTGTTACCGATTAATTTCACTACTTCATCATTACTGCATGGCCTCATCGCATGGTTCTTTGCTAGGTACGACTGTCGCAACTTCTTTGTAGCCATTTTTGTGTGTACCACTACAGTTTTGTATATCAAATAAAAAAAAAAGAATGCAAAAGGATTCTCTTATACCTCGAGTATTGGGCTTCTTTCCCTTGAGGGTTAGTACCTGTCGAAGCTCTTTGTAGGGAATAAGGCTGAACATTCGTCTAGTACTATAGGTACAGTGTACCATACGGTATAAGAGTGACTAAAACGAAATTTTATTGCATCTAAGAACTGGCCACACAAAACACTACAATTTTTTTCCATCTCAGTTCTTGCACTCTACTGCAGATAATTTTGGCCGGAAAAGTATTGCTCCTGCAGATACTGTTGCTGCTGTTGTGGCATTTGCTCCTGCTGTTGTGGCATTTGCCCCTGCTGCTGTCCCATGTGCATGTCCATCCCATATCTCTGGTCGTGCTGCTGCTGCTGTTGCTGCTGGAACTGCTGTTGCCCGTCGGTGGCGAAGTAATTACCGAATTCGCCCTGTTGCTGCTGCTGTTCGACTGAGGGAGCGTGGCCGGGAGCGGGGGCGGTAGCCAGAAAGTCCGGCTCGTCCGGCGGCTGCGGCACCGACCAAGAGTCCACGATGCACGGGACCCCGTCGTCCAACTAAGAAAGTGTGGATGATAGTACGTACAGTAACAAAAAAAATCTGCTGTAGTAAAGATAACTCTAGTCATGAAAGTTGTACCCTATTCTTTCTAATTAACCTCCTCTGCGTATAATTCACCTTGTTGCCGACCATTGGCTGTTGGCTGTACTACCTATAATATACCGGTACAGTATCATCAATCATGTCTCCTAAGTGTCTGCTGACCTGCTGCGGATGCGCGGTAGCCACGGCCATGGACGGACCGTGGGGATGGGACATGGCAAAATCTTGCTGTTGCTGCTGCTGCATCATCTGCTGCGGCGGCAACGGTGGCGGCTGAAAGGACACGGCGGCGGGCTCCGCCGAGACATCGGCCGCCGCCTCGGCGGCGTTGCCGGGGGAGAAGTCGTCCAGCATGCCAAGGCTGGGCTCGAGCTCGCCAAAGTCGTCGTCCACGTCTGCAGCGCCAGCCGCAGCGTCGGGAGCGGCCGCCACCACCGCGCCCTTGGCGCCGCCGTCAGAGGCCGCGGCGGTGGCGACAGTCAGCTCCTCGAAGTCGTCATCAAACTGGCGCTCGAAGCTGCCCCGGATGTCGTCGAGCAAATCCTGGAAACGCACGAGCGCCAGAGCGTGATGTGGAACAAAGATTCGAGATCGTAAACCAAATCCCACTGCACTGTCCACTACCTGAATGGCCGAATCCTCCACCGAGGAGGCCTCCTCCGAGGATTCCCTGGACGCTCCTAAGGAAGCTTCCAACGCAGCCGTTGAAGATGAAGTCTTGGGCGACGGTGCAGGCTGCGTCGGCTGCGAGGTGCGTTGAAGAGGAGGAGGAGGAGGGGGCGGCAGGATCTCCACTTCAGAGTCGGAAGATTGGACCGACTCCTCTATCTTCGGAGCCGGTAGCAGCCCCTCCTCCTCCTTCTTGAAGACCTTGGGGGCCTCCGGCTTGACCAGCTCTCCAGAGAGCAGCAGCTCCAACTCCTTGACACCAATCTTCTCCAGGATGCTATCCGGACACGGCTCGCGGGTGTCCAGGGTAAGGAACTTGATCTCCCTGAGGACCTCCTGGTTGTCAAACTGCTCCACCACGCCGTTGCTCTCCCCGGAGGCCTTCTCCTCCCACATCTTGAGGTAGTCCACGCCCTGCATGTGCACAAGCAAACGATTTATCACTACCCCCAAAGATACCGGCAGTGAGTCAATATGATCAGTATCCTCACCTGAGAGTCAAAGTCATGTATCTCTCCGTCCCCGAAGCCCTCGTCCACCGACCGGTTCGGTCCTCCACCTGCCGGGCCGCCGGCCTTCCTCTTGCCTTTCCCCGCGTTCTTCCTCTTCCACCCCAGCTGCTGAGGCTGAGGCTGTTGCGGGAGCGCCGCAACCGGGCCTGGCTTCTCTGCCCCCAGCAGCAGCTTCATGGAGGCCTTGCTGAATCTGGCTTGAGCCTCCGGAGAGATCTCGTAGTGGTAAGGGTTGATGCAGATGGGCGAAACGGCGGTGGCCGCCTCCTCCGCCGGGGTCGGCTTGACCGCGGCCGGGTTGGCGCAACCACTGGTCGACCTGATGTCGCTGTGGAAGACGATGTGAGGCCACCGGAAGATCTGGCACACCACGATCTGGGGAAAGACCTTCTTGGTCGAGGACGACGACGACGTGCTCCCGCCGGCCCTGGCCACCGTCATCCTCCCGTCCTTGGGCCTGGCGATGCAGACACAGCTGGGGTGGCCGGGTACGCCGGGCACGCCACCGGACACCGCCGCCTCCCACGCTTCCAGCAGCCCGTCTGACTGCGACAGCCTCCTGGACAGGTTGAGGAGAGCCCTCTCGGCAAAGTCGGCGTCCGCAAAGCCGCCGCTCTTCCTGGACAGCAACCTGGACACGTAGGCCTTCATGTCGACCTGCTGAAGGCGACTCTTCTGGCTGGAGGAGGAGGCGGAGGAGGTGGACGAGGAGGTGGAGATGTTCAGAGGCTGCGATGAAGGGGCGGTTTTTTTCTTCCTGGAGGAGAATAAAGTTAAATAAAAAGAGAGATTCTAATGTGTAGGATGTCTCAAGGTAAAAAAGACACACTTATGGTCCTTGTTCCTTGGCTGTCTAACAAAAAAAAAACAAATTCAAATAGTAGGACTAAAGTAGGTTGTCAGTTTCGATTGAGACATCCTGTTCGTGCACACTTGTCATCCAACAGTTTTTTTCAATCAATCACCTGTATCCCTTCTTCCCCTTCTGGCGTGCGGCCTGCGGCGCAGAGGAAGGGGAGGAGGTGAGGGTGTCGGCCAGGGAGACGGTGGAGGCCAAGTCGATCCCGTGCATTATCATGGAGGAGCTGGAGGAGGAGGACGAGGGCCCAGGACCGCAGGCAGGGGAGGAAGCAGAAGGATGCCCCTGGGAGAGCGGGTCCGGCGGAACCGGCTGGAAGCTGAGCATGTTGACCCTGCTTCCCAGACCGCCTCCCGGCGTCGCCTGCCCGGAGGAACCAGAGGAGAAGGAGGGGGCATCCTCGGGGTAGTTGTATGGGAAGTTCATTGCTTTTCACTGACTTGTGTCCTCCCCCTATCTGTCCAAAATCACTGTCAATGACTGCACTTAGAGAGAGTCTGTCCCAATCACCATCGGATCTTCACTGGCTGGCCCTGCTGAGATGGAGGATCTCCTTCTCCTTGGCGTCGGCGAAACGCTCTCCGATCTCCCTTAATGTACGAACAAAGTTGCTATAGGTCAAAACTGGCACTTGTACGAGATACACTGGGGGAGCAAATATGGTTATCATACTATTCCAGAAGTGCTAAAAGACAGTAACCACTCCAGTAAGTACTAATTTGCGTAAACTTATCTAACCAAACACAATAATGTTTGTTCAATGTATCTTTTGAGCAGCAAATCTGGCTATTCTGCTTCTTTGTCTGTAGAGCATCCGCGGTGATGCTGGTCCTAGTCTACAAACTGTATCACTGCCCGGGCCTGTTTTAGGACTTCCTCCTCTCACTCACTTGGTGACTGCCAGGTGGTTTGCTGCGCATGCGTCGACGCACCTGGCCTCCTTTGCCCTCATCTTGGCGACGCCCATGTCCCACACGCAGAAGTGGAAGCACTCCTCACTCAGGCTGTTGTACGTGCGGTAGAAGGAGCGGAAGGTGGCAGCCTGCAGAAAGGGCGAGACACGCTGTGGGTTTCTACAAAATATTCTACCGTGCGTTCTTCTCTGGACTAAGCTGACCTGGTCTGCGCTGGCAGAGGAAAACAGGGTGCTCGAGGTCGGGGTGGTGGTGGTGGTGGTGGAGGTGGAAGTGGAGGCCATTTCGGCAAAGTAAACTAACAAAGCAGTGTGACCGACCAGCCAGACTAATATGCGCAAAGATGTGTCAAAATGCACAAAAATGCGCAAACCCAACAGAAAAGCAGTTCCCTTATCGAATTTTTGCACGCAACATAAAAAAAGTGCAAAAGCGCTTCAAAATGCGCATTATTTTGCGTATTTTTACAAGTTCTGGTCCCCCTATGGTCTGGTCACACTCCAAGAAACAATCTATGTACAGCTGCTTTTGATAGACGCGGAATGCTGCAAAGTTGACTTCACGAAACCTCTAGCAGTACAGGAACCTGTGACAGGATCAAGATAGAGGAGTCCTGTAGTCCCCAGAGAGCAGGAGAAAAGGGGAAACTCAGATCGGAGAAACAGAGTTTACTTGGAGAAAAAAGACGGACCTCAAATCAGTTGGTTGTACCTTAGATGCTTAAACTCTTAAGGACTAGGAATAAAAGAGAATTAAGAAGATCTCTGACTTTGAGTTCTCTATTTCATTGCTGCGTTGCAACATTACTTTATACCAGGGATCTGCTTACCGACTAATATATCACGTAGGTGGGCGCCCGCGTACGTTTTCATACGAATACTCCTCTTGGGGAAAACATAACCTCTCCCGAGCCGCAAAGACTCGATTAAAATATGCCTTTCCCTCTCAAAAATCGCATGCTTTAAGTGCCATTTTTAACACTCTTTTTTGTGTGTTTGTCTGATCTTGCAATAAGAAATTGTGGCATGCTATGCATGCCATATAAAAGTACAAATGCAGTTTAAAAACGGCTCACACAGCATGTCGAAATTTTTTTTATCGTACTGCCCCTTGCCCAAATTTGCTGCCCTCAAAAAGGTATCCCTCCCCCTCTTGGCAAACTATTGAAACTTGGGATGGCGCCCACCTATGATAATGAGTAGTATACTTTCCGTTCTCTGTAACAAAATCGGTAACAAAGAAATTTTGCTCATATTAATATTGTTCAGTTTCATTCTCTCTCTCTCTTTGGCTCTTCCCACACTGACCTTCATATATTGGCACATAAATCGTCTTCACTCTATCGCTATTACTTATTGGACCGAGTTCATCGGCGGAGGCAGCGATGCCGAGCTAATGTTGGTGTTGGGCGCGGCGTCGGCGCCGGGGCCGGCGCCTGCGCCGACCCTGGCCTCGAGGTAGTCCACCTTTCGCTCGAGGGAGGTCAGCTTCTCGTTGAGGGTGGAGAGCCTCGACCGGCAGGACATGTCAAAGGCATTGAGGAAGTCGGCGATGCGCTTGATGGAGCCGGAGATGAGCTCAATGTACTCCCGGTTGGCCCAGTCCTGCTGCGTCTGACGCTGCAGGGTCTCGCGGTGTGCCTGGGTCGCCGACTGGGACATGATGAGAGCCCGAGAGGTCCAACGGGGATGAAACTTGCAACTTCTCTCTTATGATAAGAGTCTTATCGATCCTGGTTGTTGCCAGTGTTGTGTTGTCTGCTTCTTCTGCAATAGGGATAGGGGCGAGTCGGACTCGACTCGGCAATTTGACGAGCCAGAGTCATGACTCAAGTTCGACTCTACTTTATGTGACAGTCTTTATGTTACTACGCACCAGGAAACCAGTACAGTAGTAGAAAAAGCACCACCAATAACAGAAGATCGTCTAAAAATTGATCACCTTTACATACATTGTATTTTCTCTAATCTGCAAAGGAAGGGTGTGGCTCGGAAGACGCAGTTCCTCTCACTCACCCAACCTCTCTGCAGAAAAAAGTTATGCCACTTGTTCCTGCCTGTGTCCAAGCACCTTGTTCTTCCGCATCCCTGACCGCGCCAGGTGCGCCTGAACAACTCTCCATCGGGTACCCGTAGTTGCAAGCAGACGACAAGGCTGAACAACCGCGGGTGGAAGGAGGAAGGTGGAAGGTGGGGGAGTAGGGGAGGGCGGAGGTGAAGGAGTGCCACCCCTTGCCCAAGAGCAACGCAGTCTCAGTTGCTGTCGTCACCGCCTGGCGTTGTCAGACGCCCTCGAAACTGTTTGGTCCCCGCTCTCCACGGCCAAGGGGTTCATCCTCATGAGCGCCTCCCTCAGCGACATGCTAGATCCTTCCACTCTGGAAGCAGCAGTGACAGGAGGAGGAGGAGGAGGAACCGGCGTCGGAGAAGAAGCCTCCTGGCTCATCTGACTCGCTCCTCCCGCGTCCGGGGCCGAGGTCTGCCTTCTCCTTCGAGAGGTCCTGACTGACGTAGATGATGGCTGGGCACTCGACGAGGAAGGAAGAGCAGCGGCGGTGATGGCGGCGGTGGGAGACGGGATGCCCCTGCTCCGTGTGGTGACGGTAGTTGTGTTCGCTCTTCTGGAAGAAGAACTCTGGCCAGGAGACGGCACTGATGTACCTGGGGGAGTCTGCATCGAAACTGCAACTGAGCCCTGGTACCTCATGGCCATCTGGTTGAGGTATGTCACAGCAGGTTCGGGGTTCTGCTGCCAGTGAGGGAAGTAGGTGTCCAGGTACTGTACCTGCTCTCTGGTCATCAGGCTTAGCAGGGTTCTCAGGCGGGTGGACTCATCCATCCTGTTCAGCACCTCCCAGAACTGAGTGTGAGCCTGCTGTCCTTGCATGTAGGCCTCGGCCTGGGCCTGTGACAGGGAGTTCACCTGGGAGAAGACCTGGGCATCTGACAGGGCCTGGGCCAGGGTGGTCACAGTTTGGTGGGCCTGGACCAATTGCTGTTGCTGCTGCTGTTGAATGTGGGCTTCATTTCTCTGCCTCTGCCCCTGCCCCTGCAACTGTCCCTGTCCCTGTCCCTGTTCCTGTCCCTGTCCCTGTCCCTGTCCCTGTCCCTGTCCCTGTCCCTCTCCTTGTCCCTGCCTTGGACCATTGGCTTGTGTCTGTGTCAGTTCTGGGACTTGCTCTTGGACCTGGTCTGGAGTACTAAGAGGTCCAGCCTGTTCCTGAGGCAATTCCCTGGCATGTTCCTGGATCTGGTTTTGAACCTGCTCCTGAGATGATTCACTGGCCTGAGTCCGAGTCAAAGGTTGCATCTGCTGCTGATGTACTTGAGAATGGTGCTGGATGTCAGCGTTGATAGGGCTTTGTTGCCTTATGTTTTCTCGACTATTTGAAACATCCTGCTGATGTTGTGCAGATGATGAAGTCCTCTGTCCTCCAACTTCCAAGTTCCAATCTCGACTGGCAAATAAGTCAAAGGCACTGCAAAAACATCGATTCATTGCATACTAATTTCGTAATTTCAGCAATAGTATGTACAGTATGTGACATCAAATCCTTACCGCTCGTCTGCTTGGGTTGCTCTGGTGCATCTCTGGGAAACTGCTGTGGGCACGCTGTCTTGATTTTCACCAGGTCTCTGAATGACCGGTGTGATAGTAGTGGCACTGGTACCAGTAGCCCTTTGCCTGTAAAAAAAATGCACTCATGCGAGTGTCAAATAGCCCAACTCCATCTCAACTATACCTTGATGAGATATGAGGATTCCTGACTGCAGTCCATGAGGCTCTCGACGTCGAAGCAGCCTGGGGAGAAACTTCTGAGGCCGCAGTGCGAGTGGTGGTAAAAGTTGCCTCCAATGAGGGTGGCGGAGGCACCCTCCTCAGTTGCACCTCTGACCCTAGCCCAGGAAAATCCCCAGAAGAGAGGGGAATGTGAGAGAGTGGGACAGCACGACCTGGGTTCTCTCCGGGTCTGGCAGGAGAGGAGAGGTCCAGCACAGCCTCCTCTTGTGCCAGTGCTGGCACAAGTGGTGCAGCTGGTGCAGCTGGGACTGGCGGGGCCCCGAGTGCATCGCTGCGGCCGCCATGGAGGTGCCGCTCTCGCACTGTAGCTGTGTGCAGTGGCGCACGGTGGGAGAGCAGCACCGGACTCACACGGCCTCCACCATCGTCACTGCCCCCAACGCCAGCTTCTCTTTCTCCCCCGATGCTGTAGCCTGTCCAGGTATATTAATATTTGCATACCTCTGGTTACCTGCTTGTAGTTTTACTCCAACTTACTGCTGTTCCTGCGCCCTATCCTTTGACCAGTGGTTGAGATGCTTCCAGGAGTGTTCTGGCGAAGCTGGGCAATCATATCTCCGTATAGTCGAAACTCCTCATTAGTGAGATCACGAGCATCCTGTAAAAATTTCCCGTCATCATAGGGTTATTTTTTTACGTTGCTAGCCTTGGTCATTAATGGTAATATGTACATAATTGTAGGCAAGTATCTCTCTCTCACCTGCATTATTCTGGAAGTAGGTATGTTTACATAACCCCACCTCCTGAGCCTCAACTTTTCCTCTTCAGCCTCCTCTTCCTGCTCCCTTTCCAGGCGCTCCTGCTCATCCTTGTCCCTCAGGTTGTTGATCCGCACCCAATTCAGCATCACCTCCACTTCACTGTTCCTATCCTTCTCCTTTCCAGGGCACTTGGAACAATTCTCTCCCTGGCTGAACTTGGGGACAATCTAAATTTGTAAATAGAAAAAAAAATTAAGACACACACACAGTGAACATATTATTATTGTCAGTTGTACCTGCAAACCTCTCCTGGATGGGCCCATTGAGCGCCAGGTAAGGATTGTCTGAACCACACAGGTCAGCAACTCCGAAGCTGTCAGTCTAAAATATACGAGTATATACACTTGTTATTTTTATTTTCTAAAGCATTCCCTATCCTGCTTTTCACAAGTAAAGCTTGTGATCAACTTTCCTACTAGCTTCCATTCAGACAAAAAACTCATGTGTTACTACCATAGAGATCAACCAAATAGAGCGATTCGCTACTCCTTCCAGTGATATATGCAACAGCTGAAAAGGGAGAATCTCTTGGTGGAAAAACAAAGCGGCGCCATAGCATAAATCTCCACTTTTCTCACTTTAAACTGTAATATCTCTTCACTGAATGAAGCTTTAAAGAAATGCTTTTAACACAATGTTGTTATATCCTTTTTAAACATACACTGTTA
>JAAUYM010067755.1_pt1 | contig 21683 bp, 26 predicted proteins | sample 7278001 | NCBI WGS metagenome assembly JAAUYM01 (sample SAMN14350224, study PRJNA611818) | marine sediment metagenome | isolation source: surface marine sediment (1.8m) | place: French Polynesia: Moorea | collected 2018-08
ATTTTGGTAGCTTTCACTGTAGTAAAAAATTGGTTACCAGCCAAAATGTCGAATTAGCGAGGGTTGTCGAGATATCGAGGGTCGAATTAGCGAGGGGATACTGTACTAACCTCTAACCTTGAATATAGAAAAGTCAGTAAGGACAACGTCTCAATATTTATTCTATCGTCCTAGCAACTAGCACCTACGATCATTTATGTAGTTACGATACAGTACTACTATTGGGATTCTGGGAAAAGTTACCTGAAAATGCTACCTGAGGAGGGGGGGCGGAAATAAGAAAAGACGCGTCACGGTATCAGATTAATGAGTGAGTCAAGAGTCAGTTGACTATAATACGGTAGTCTTTCCGTCGTCGCAGTCTATACTACAACAGGTGGAACAGACTGCCCTCCCTTTTTGCGGACAACATGCTCTAGGAACACTAGCCAACAAGGTGGGAGTTTTTCCTACCTACCTAGATGCTTCCCTTGTCTTGTCTACCAAATGTTACAGTGCTAGTGTGAGTCACAGGCACGTCAGTCAGTCCTCATAAAGCACCGCCGACCGAGCAGCTGAAGGAACTCCTAAGTACCTCCACTCAGAGTGCTCTTTCTATCATAGTAGGTTACATACTATAGCAATATATATATATTTTTTTCTCCAGCGATCTCATCAGGTCTCCCTCCACCTTCCTGACGGAATATCCGAAGGAGAATCTGCCCGAGGTCGGTTCGGCCTCCTCTGCATAATTTAGTATTTTTCCTGACCAATGCAAACGGATTTTTTTCTCCCGTTAACAGAAAAAGAGACGGAGAAACTGATGATTTCCCCTCCTCCCTCCCCCTGCCTTGTCCTAGGCCTCGGCCTCAGCCTCGGCCTCGGCCTCGGCTTCAGGGACTCGAAAGCCGCCGATATCGTTGGACCTCCTGCCCCGTTGCCAACCAACGCTTAGCTGCGTGTCGAGCCCAGGCTCGAGCTCGAAGGATTGAAACAGGCCCAGGCCCGACAGCCAGGCTCGCGAGCCTGGCAAAGATCATAGAAACCGAACGAAACTCTATCTTGTAAAAAGGTTACAAAGATGAGTTTTTTTTATGGTGACGTATTACTCGTATACTAGTTCCATCATTACATTAAGGCATTACAATTCATTAGTGTATTTTAGCCATCTGTAAAACTTTATGTATCGAACCTGGCAGGCTCGTGAGCCCGGTCGAGCCTATAGCTTTGCTAAGCTCGGGTCTGGCTCGGGCTTAAAAGACCTAGGCAAACTCTCTCCTCTTCCCAGAAGTTCAAGAAGACACAGCACTAAAAGTGGCTTCTCTGAAAAAGGAAAGAGGAGGGGAGAGAGAGAGAGAGAGAGAGAGAGGGAAAAGGTGCTGCTGCTTGCCGCTCTCAGCACAACACACAACAACACAACACACCCACCCAAGCGTGTGGGTGACGACGGGTGTGCTCAGCAAAGTGGCCCCCATCAGGTCGTCATTGGTGTTAAGGGGGGGGGCCTCCCACCGACAGTCCCCAACCGTGTGGCGTGTCCGCACAAAAGGGGATGCCAGGAACAGGTAACTATAGATGATGCTGGATGAAATCTGTCTCCTGGCGCAAATGTGAGGCTGCTGCATGAGAGCTGGCACGGAAGGAGAAGAGACAGAGAGAGAAAAAAAACCCGATTTTTTTCCGCATCGCACGTGAGCGCAGCATCCGCAGCATCCATAAAGTCTCCCTCCCCCCCCCCATTTTTTTTATCTCCTTGCCAACACGTGCTTGAAAGAAAACAAAAAAAGATTTTTTTTTCCTCCTTCGAAAACAAAGGAAATTTTTCTGCTATCAAGAGCCCAACTTCCAAGAAGAGCAACAGCCTCCTCCTCCTCGTCGACGTCATGTCGCTAAATTCGGAGGACCCCCCTCCTCCTCCTCCTCCTCCTTCTGACCGAGTGGAGGAAGAAGAAGAAGAGGAGGGCCGCCCTTCCCCTCCCGAATCCTCCTCCGAGATGGAGGACCACGTCCCCCTGCGGCAGAGGCTGGCCTACGGCCTCGGCCACATCCTCAACGACCTCTGCGCCTCCATGTGGTTCACCTACCTCCTGCTCTTCTTCCGCAAGGTGCTGCAGTTCGACAACTTTCTCGCCGGGATCATCATGCTGGTCGGACAGGTACATAGCAGGTTTAGTTGCTTTTCTACAGTGTTCATGGTGTTCATGGAGTCTGTTTTAATTCCAGATTGCGGATGGCCTCTCCACCCTCTTCGTCGGGTACTTCAGCGACAAGGAGAACTGCATAAGTCTGTGCGACAAGTACGGGAAGAGGAAGTCTTGGCATGCGGTCGGCACCTTCTGCGTTCTCGTCAGCTTCCCCTTTATCTTCATCCACTGCCTCGGCTGCTCCAACGCTGACTTCTCCGCCCAGGCCATCTACTACTCTGCCTTCGTCATCATATTCCAGTTTGGCTGGGCCGCCACCCAGATCTCGCACCTCTCCATCATACCGGACCTGACCCCACTGACAAGCGAAAGGGGGAGGCTGACCTCTCTGCGGTACGGCGCCACCGTCGGCTCCAACGTCATGGTGTACTTGGTGGCCTGGGCCTTCCTGGGGGCCACTGGACAGGCGGACATCCCCATCGGTCCTTCGGATGCCACCAACTTCAGGAACGTCATGCTCGTGGTGATCTGCGTCGGCCTGGCAGCATCGCTCTGCTTCCACGGGGTGACCAAGGTGCCAAGGAACGAGGAGAACAGACTCAACGCGGGAGGAGGGGGAAACGGGAGGGTGAACAGGATGCGGCCGCTGGACTGGTTCAGGGAGCCCCAGTTCTACCAGACCGCCGGGGTCTACATGACCACCAGGCTCTTTGTCAATCTCACCCAGGGCTACATTCCAATCTACCTCCAAATCACCCTGCAGTTGCCAGGCACCTCGGTGGCCGTCATACCCCTAGTGATATTTGCCTGCGGGTTCCTCACCAGTCTGACGACGGAGAAGCTCATGCCAAAAATGGGTATCTTTTACACGCTTTTCGTTGGAGCCGCCGTGGCCATCGGCTCCTGCTGCTGGATCCAGGCAAGCGACGTGGACGACAGCAGCTTCAGGAACTACGAGATATACGCGGTGGCCGCCATGGTGGGCATCGGCGGCAGCATCCTCCTCATCTCCTCCCTCACGCTGACGGCCGGCCTCATCGGGCCCAACACGGAGACGGGGGCCTTTGTCTACGGGGCCATGTCACTGACGGACAAGTTCTCGAACGGACTCGCCTTTGTCCTCATCCAGAAGTTCATCCCCAGCAACGTCGACACCTGCATCGAGTGCCGCCTGTACTTCCGCACCGTCCTCTTCGGCGTCTGCGGCGGATCCGCCCTGCTGGCCGCCGTCTTTGCCGCCACCATGCTGCCATTCCGGTGAGATTGTTGAGCGTTATACTATTATTAGACCTTGAAAGCTGAAAAATTGCTCCAGGACGGAACCACTTTCAGCCGATATTATTTACTAAACGTATCCCTACTACAGTACTACGTGCCGTACGTCGTAGAATTTGGGTTCATTTCATATCCTGTGTGATTCAGTTCGGTTAAAAGAATCGCCGACTCCTATACTGTAAGTACTTTTGCTTGTCGCTGTTAGCACTTGCAGTTAAGTAAGGGGCACTACGACAGACGTTACCACCAATTTCAAGAACTTTTTTTTAGTACAGAGTGTATTAGATCAATGGAAGGCAGTGTACATGTATCTACTACTACTATGTAACACCCTGGCACATCGTACGCATATGCCAACTCAGTACAATCGAGCATGTGCAAATTTTCTTTCTTGCATTGTGTAGGCAATAGTGTTGTAACTCCATCTTATCCAAATTTTCTTTTAAAAAGACATTCTTGAAAGGCCTTGTTTTGTGGAGCGAGGGCCTGCACCAACTGTCTTTTTATGTCTGCCACACTAGGCGAAAATGAAGAGGGATGGATGATTGGTGACCCTCTGAAGTACTACTAAGTATCTGTGTAGTTCTAGCTTGCCAGAAAGTCCTGTATCACTTTTTCTGCACCCACACCCACATCATAGAAGATGAAACCGTCTCTTTTCGCCTTCCCCCCCCCCCTCCCTCCTTGGTACCAGGTTGGGCGAGAGGCGACGGGAGAGGCGGACGAGGCTGAGGGCGACCGCCAACGCGTATGAGGAACTTCCTGGAGACGACGGCGGAGAGGACGACGATGACGACGATGGCGATGCCACCGTCGCCGTCGTCGTTGAGGGCGGCAGTTACCAGAACACCGAAAGGAGGGGGAGGAGGACGAAGAGGAGGGAGGAGGTGGAGGAGGAAGAGGAGGATGAGCGGGCGACCGAGAGGACTCGCCTGTTGGCGTAGAGAGGATCGATTTTATTGTACTATGTTAAGCATTTTCTCCGAGCTTTATTGCATTTCCCAAACGCACAGACACAAAAAGGAAGAGAGGATTTATTATTTTTTTTTTCACTCGGACCTCCTCCCGTGAGCACAAAAGGAAGATGTGATCTAAACGTGTCAGAAGAAGGGGGGAAAAAAGACCTGTTTTATTCTTCTCTGTGTACAAATGCATTCGTTCTGTTGGAATTATTATTATTTTTTATAAAGAGCAAGAATTCGGCATTATATTTCGCCCCCATGATAAGAAATACTGTATCACAATTGGCATTCCTTCCTTTCACATTGAAAGGTGACACGAGATACTACGTATTAATAAAGGGACCACGAATGTGTTCAGAGGCTTTTTTTCTGTGAATTAAAGCCGACGCTGACTGGGAGCGTGGATGAGCTGTAGAGAGATTGAGATGCAGCCCTCTCTCTCTCTCTCCCTTAACGAACGTGTGTGCATGTCTAAAGTTTTTTTCTCTGAAGAGAAAATTGTGATAGAGCATCCCCCCCCCTCCCCCCCACTTAGCTATGAATTCTGTGTGTCCTTTCCCTCATGTGTCCGTCGCACGTGCTCTTGATCTTTTCACCACCGAAGGAGAGAAAAGTGCCGAACTGTCGAATGCTGACGGATCCGGGGCCGCGCTTGCCCTGTGGAAAGTTCATCAAGATCTGCAATACTAGTAGTACGGCAGGTCCACCCAAAAACCCGGAATACTTCATTTCCCCTCTCCTTCTATCAAGCATGAATTTACATGTTTGACTCTTTTTTTTGTTTGAAAGGACATTTTTACATTTTTGCCGCAAAAGTCGACCAAGATTGGACCGGCATTTGGCTCGCAGCATGCAACTTTTGACCGGCCCAGAAATGACGGAAAAAAAGTGAAATGATGGACATGTTTTCGTCCCAGTAGCAGCTCTCCTACTTAAAAGACGACAAAAAAAATCTACCCATTACGAAGTTTGTATGTTGCACGTCTGGAAGTCGCAAATGTTTTTTTTTTCAAAATGAGGAGGAGCGAAAAGAAGTGAGAAATCCTGACTCAGCCATCTTCACGGTCGCTTAAAGGAAAGGACATACCATGTTGTACACATGTACATGTAGTACTGCAATAAGAAGAGGAAATTAACATTGAGAGAAGGTTACTCGTACTATAAGCTTCTCACAGCAACAGACATTTAATTAAAAAAAAAGAGCTTTTTGGGAAGAACAAAGTCAAGTGCGTATCCCCCAATAAAACTAGGGAGAGGAGAAGGTAATAAGAACAACACCTGGTGAAGGGCCATGGTTTTTAATGCTGGCAGCGCTGTGAACGCGCGCTCTCTCTCCGGGCGCTCTCCCTAAACCAGCAGCTCCTCTCCCCTCCCTTCCCCTCCCCTCCCTCGTCCGTCTCTTTCTTTTTGGATCGGACCTGCATTTCTATTTGGCCGCGACACCGCAGCTCATTTCCCAAATGCAGAATATTCGTGCGATTTGAAACTGCGTCCCGGGTTCCACCAGCACCAGCACCTGCACCTGCACCACCACCCGCGGCTGCTACAAACAAAGGTCCTGTTACATAACGAAAGAGGGAGGGAGTGAGGAGGGGTAAGGGGTTTCTGGGCCGGCAAGTTGCCAAGCGCTTCTGTGGTCGTCCGTCTCAAAAGTGCGCGTGAGACGGCGACGTCACACAGGAGGAAGAGGAGGAGGACGTACTAGTAGTAGGCGAAGATGAAGGTTCCGATGGGCCAGAGGCTGGCCTTCAGCCTGGGGCACATCCTCAACGACCTCTGCGCCTCCATGTGGTTCACCTACCTGCTACTCTTCCTGCACAAGGTCCTCAAGTTCAACAGCGCCCTGTCTGGGATCCTCATGCTGGTCGGACAGGTAACAATCATTATTCAATGAATGCAGTTCTAAGAAAATTGCTGTAAACGTTACTTGCCCTCTGACGGGCACTTTTCCTGTTACCTGTTGCAAAAGCAACTCTGTGTAACTTCAACCACAATTCTTCGTACAGTTGTGATTAATGCGGTCCCAACCAATATCGCTAGCGTGCATTTACTGATGGATTGTCCTAACGCCAGGGCAGATGTTAAAATAGCAAAAAAGAAAAAAAAGAACAAGAAAGAACCCTCGGAGCAACCTAGAGCAACTCAAATTTTGACCCCCATCACTAATCAGTAATCACCAATATAGGTAGTGTCGTGGTACCAATATTGGTTGGGGTACCAAATGTTTTATTAGTAGTTAAGATAGCCCATGCTCTTCCAGGTCGCGGACGGCCTGTCGACCATCACGGTGGGCTACCTCATCGACACCCGGGGCAACGGCCTGGCCCTCTGCTACAGATACGGCAGGCGCAAGTCCTGGCACGCCTTCGGAGTCATCTGCGTCGTCCTCAGCTTCCCCTTCATCTTCAGCCGCTGCCTCGGCTGCTCCGCAGACACGACGCATGCCGTCCAGGCCGTCTACTACTCCGCCTTCATTATCATCTTCCAGTTCGGGTGGGCCACCACCCAGATATCGCACCTCTCCATGATCCCCGACCTGTCGCCCATGATCTCGGAGCGGGGCACCCTCACCTCCTTTCGCTATGGGGCCACGGTCGTATCCAACATCAGCGTCTACCTCGTGGCCTGGGCGTTCCTGGGCATGAGCCATCACGGCGATGGTGCCCTGATCGGGCCCGGCGACGCGGACAGCTTCAGGAACATCATGCTGGTGTCCATCAGCATCGGCATGCTAACTTCCGTCATGTTTCACGCGCTCGTCTACATCCCTCGCCACGAGGACGTCGTGGCGTCCAACAACGGGGCGGAGAAGCTGGCCAAGATGCACCCGTTGAGGTGGTTCTGCAAGCCAGAGTTCTACCAGACCGCGGGGATCTACATGTCAACTCGGCTCTTCGTCAACCTGACACAGGGCTACATACCGATCTACCTGCAGGTGACCCTGCAGCTGCCGGGGACATCGGTGGCAGTCATCCCGCTGGTGATCTTCTCCTTCAGCTTCCTGAGCAGCCTGGTGACCAAGCACATGATGCCCAAGGTGGGGATATTCGTGTCGCTCTTCCTAGGAGCGGCAGTGGGCATTGCCGGGTGTGCGTGGATTCAGGTGACAGTACTACAGTATTACAGGTTATAAAAATGCTAAAAAAAAATCAGTGCAACTCTGAATCTCAACGTGCAGATCAGCAGCGGGAGCGACAGCTTCAAGTACTACGGCATTTATGGGGTGGCCGCCCTGGTCGGGATTGGAGGCTCGGCACTCCTCATCACCTCCCTCACCCTGACGGCCGACCTGATCGGCCCCAACACGGAGACAGGAGCGTTCGTCTACGGGGCCATGTCACTCTCTGACAAACTGTCTAACGGGGCCGCCTTTGCCCTCGTCCAGTGGCTCATCCCGGGCCAGGAGGACGGCCACTGCGAGGAGTGCCGGGACTACTTCAGGACCGTCCTCTTTGCCGTGTGCGGCGGAGCGGCTCTGGCCGCCACCCTCTTCGCAGCAACCATGCTACCCTTCCGGAGGCAGAGGGGGAATGAGAACGGGGAGATGCAGAAGCAGCTTCCCATACAAGACAAAGAGGACTATTAGCACATATGATGAGATGTTAAAATGTTGTTTTTTCTGTTCTCTCTTCATATATGTATTAGTATGTACTACGTATTGCATGATGACAAAAAAAAGAGCATTAAGCGTATGGCGTTCACTTTCCTTCACAACCTCTCTTGTTCAGCTCTTGGAACTGCCGCTGCCGCCGCTCCTCTCGTAGAAGCCGTTGAAGTTGAGGGAGAGGAGGAGGTCGTACAGGTGGTACTGGTAGCCTCTGGCGGCAAGCTTCTTCACAACTGAGGAAAAGAAAGAAAAAGGGAATTAATCAGCTAAACAGCAGCAATTTCCCCCAACCAATATCGCTAGTGTGCATTTAGTGATGGGTTGTCCAGAGCAGGTGTTAAAATAGTGGAAAAAAAACCCTTACAGCAACCCAATGCAACCAAATTTTGACCCCATCACTAATCACCACTAGTGGCGGAGCCGTTGGTGTGACTGTAGTGATGCCGATATTGGTTGGGCCGTCTGAGGGATCTGAGAAAGGCCACATTTGAGTTGAGATGCGAGGCGGGCAAGGGGGAAGAAGAAGAAAAAACAGTGCCTCCGTGTTTTCCACGAGGTTTCTTTGGCGCTCATGTTCGCTTATCACCCGTTCTATTCCGCACTCCGTTCGCACTGCACATAGGACGCCCATAGGGTTGCTTCTACCCAAACTTCTTCTACACGGGAGTATGTACGGTATATTACAGCAAACACTATTCACTACTAAAGGGTACCACCAACACAGGTCCTGTATTTAACGAGGTTTTTTTAAGCCTCCGTCAGTCGGAAGATAAAAGGATGCTCAATGGGGGTTAAGGAGGATGGCTAAACTGAGAGGAGCTACCGTAGTAAGGGTACAAAATCCACGAAGACATCAAAGAAGCTCGTCATGCGTCGTATGCAATGAACGTGTTTGTCTGGCTCGATGGTGGTTTACCGTCTCCTGCTCTTCCTCTCTGCGTCTGCAGGGAAAGAAGGAAGGAAGGAAGGGCAGGTGTGGGGATGATTAAACTAGCGCTGATCGAAGCGTTGATTAAGAGAAGAGAGAGGTTTTTTCTCTCTCTCTCTCGAGGATCGTACAAAAGTGCTTGCAAATACCGGTTGCCAAGGAGCACAATTAAAGAGGGTGAATGCGAGATTTCTTTGCGAGTAACGAGGAAAAAACACACCACGTAATCGCAGACTTAAAGGTGCCAAAAAAGGGGGGGGGAAACCCTGCACTTCTTGTTGAGAAAGATCAATCAAGTGGTTGTTCTTGGATTGTTAGAAAACACACGCATATTTGTCAATGCAACCCTGTGCTAGTACACTCACTCACCGGTGTAGAGAAAGTTTGAGTATTCCCTGAAGTGCTGGTAGCATTCCTCCACCTTGTCCATGTTGGGGTGGTAGACGACGGCTCTCTCCACGATCCAGTCCGCGGAGGTCAACAGCACGGAAAACTCGGCCACAATGTTAAAGAGGTCCACGATGATCTTGTGGACAGGCCTAGCCTTGCGGTTTAGAATGCACCTAAGAGAGAGGGGGAAATCAGTAAAACTTGGCGGGTTTGGGGAAAAGTTTACAAAATCGAGGTTCTTCACTAATAAAGCGATAGGAATCATAATGACGGCGTTAGGAAACATACTGTATTAACGGCGAAAGGCAAGTACCTGAACAGAGCCTTCTTGATGTATCTCTGGTGGGCGTCATAGAGCGAGTCGACGGAGAACACCTTGTCCGGGTCAGACAGTTCGGACTCGAACTCGCTCCAGGACAGGTCCAACACCTGCGTCGTGACGTAGTCCTGAGTGGAGGTGACAAAGTTGAGCATCTCGTGGCGCATCAGGTGGACGCGGCGAAACTCAGGACTCCCGTCCACGATGCCCTCTGGAGGAAAACGGATTTGGTTAAGGAAGAAAGGAACGATGAGATACCGAGATGAGAGATGATGAGATAAAAAATGAGATACTGACTGAGTCCCTTGAGGTGCAGGAAGACCTGCTCGAGTCCCCAGACGGCCTTGCGCAACTGGAGGAGGAAGGCGAAGATCTCCCCGTAGGACGCGACGGCGCTGTCGGTCAGCACCACGTTGCACGGCCACTCTGCGCGGTAGCCCAGACGGAGCAGGCTCAGCGGGTGGTCTGGGGAGAAGGAAGGTCCCGTGTCGTCGGCGTCCTCCAACTCCTCGGGATCCCGCAGCACGAAGCCCACGTTGGAGGAGAGGGGATCCTGGTAATAGAAGCAGGAAACAACAATACATATTCGGGTTTTAAAATAAACTCATCATTCCAACAGCAGACTTTTCTCACCTTTGATCCGAAGGTGGAGGACAGGAGGGCGTTCTCCACGATCCTGTTGAGCGTGGACGGGTTGACCACGTCCGTCGGGACGACGGCGTCCCTGATCTCGCGAAACAGGGAGCTCGACAGCTGGTGGGCAAACTCGCCGTCGTGGAAGAGCAGGTAGTTCCTGGCCGCCGAGAAGTGCGCCATGAGCCCGGCGTCCACCAGCAGGTGGTTCAGCGCCGCCGCGTTCGCCACCTTGAGCTGCGCCCTCAGCGGGATCAGGATGGAGTTCTCCATGAGCAACGAGAGCGGCGCGAACGCCTGCGGGTCCGTCTGGCCCTCCTCGAGGCAGGAGGAAGCCGTTGTCAGAGAGCCCGCCTCCCGTCTGTACAACCTAATGTTGGAAGCAACCAAAGATCAATTATCTTCCGAACAAAATCTTTACCTACATTTACATACCTATCAGTGAGCTCTCACCTTGCAGCTACGCTTTCCACCGAGAACGCGCCCAGCCCGTCGAACTCCTTGGGGTACGGCCTGACGGCCAGCGACGGCAGCAGGTTGAACTCCGTCTTGGACGGCGTCACTGGGGTGGCGGTGGCCCCGGTCGCCGCCGACTCCGACTGGGCCAGGCTGTGCTGACTGTACCTCGCCGGGTAGAGCACCTCCTCGATGGACTTGGAGGCCGGCCGCTTCCGCCCCTCCACGGTCTTCAGCTCCCTCGGCCGCCGACGCCTCACCACGGCGTCGTGGTCCCTCTCCAGCGCGGCGGACAGAGACTCGGAGGACTCCCAGCCGGCAGCGGCGCCGCCCTCGCTCATCAGGCTCAGATTGGAGCGAGACTTGCGCACCTGCCAGAGCGAGGACGTCGACGCGGAGACCGCCGGCGCCGCCGCCATCACTCCCTTCTCCACCTCCACGCGCTTCAGGTCGCTTTCCACGAAACTGGCAGGGCGTTTCCTCTTCCCGAAAGAAGAGGCCCTTTCTGCTCCCCCGGAGTCTACCTGCGTCGCCAACTCCTTCGCCTCGTCCGTCGCCTTCTTCTTCTCCAGCAGGGACTCCACTAGCTTTGTTCGTGCCCACGTGGGCAGCGAATAGAAGCCCTGGGCAGACATCCTGGCGGAAAAAAAAACAATTTCGCATTATGTGCAACGTAGCATTTCTCATTCCATGCCCAGTAACTACCTATCTCGCATTCCCTGCGTCATCATCTCCCGGCACCCTTCCAGGTCCGCCGCCACCCCTTCCACCAGCACGTTGCCCTCCTTGTCCTCCAGGGAGAGGAGCAGGTTCCTCATCTCGTCGTGGGACACCCGCACCCGCTTCCACGAATCGGTCGTCGCCGTCAACGTGTTCTCCTCCTCTACCACGGACAAGTCCTCGGCCTTCTTCAACTCCTCCTGCACTCTCCTGTTCTCCCTCCTCCAGAAGGCCAGCCTGGCCGGCCTCAGCTCCAACCGCCGCGTCCTCCACTTTGCCCGCTCCTCCCTCCTCTCGGCCTCCTCAGTCAGCTTCCTGTCGAGAGAACCAATTTTCTTTCCATCAAATTTTTTTTTAAAAAAAGCGAGTTCCTCGTACCTGTACTGCTCTTCCATTTCTTGCTTCACCCTCTCCTCCCTCCTCCTCTCCTCTTTCTCCTTCTTTCTGGACATCTCCGCATATCTCGCGTCCTCCTCTTCCCTTCTCCTCCTCTCCGCCTCCTTCCGCTTCCTCTCGGCAGCCACCTGCTCCTTCAGATCGTCCAAAACAACCTTTTTTCTCTTCTCTTCCTCCTGGATGACCTTTCTCCTCTCTTGTCGTATCCTTTCCACGTTTTCCTTGTGCCGCCTGTGGGCGATCTTCAAGATTTCTTTCTTTTCCTCCTCTTCCTTTTTCTTCAACTGTTTCAGGGTCTGACTTTTCTCCTCGGATACTTTGGACATCCAACACACGAAGTTGCTGCACTCTTCCTTGAGCACGGCTTGCTAGAACAAGGCAAGACAATTTGGATTGTGAATACCTTTCCAAGTTGAAAATGTCGTAATTATCAATAGCTCACCTCCACGGGAGAAACCAGCAACTTTATGGTAGGCCTCTTCTGTACCATTGCGGCGCAAAGGGGGTGTCTGGGCTGGCAGAGCCGGAGGAAGTTGACGGTCTTGCCGCACACGTAGACCTGCTGCTGGATGTCTGCGAGGAAGCCACCTCCCCCGCACACGCTCCCGTCCAGGAGGAAGGAGGAGACGGTGGAGGGGTCCGCCACGGTGTAGGCGCCCGTCCAGTACAGGCGAGAGCGAGCGGAAAGGCACTGTGGGTTCGAGTGGAGGCCGAACTCGGCGAAGTCGTCGTGGTGCGAGCCTTGGAACAGCCAACGCTCGAGGAACCTGAAGTAGGGCTCCGCCGTGCGCCTCAGTATGGCCACCAGCACGAAGTAGAGGTCCCTGGTGTTGATGTGCAGGGTTCGGTCGAAGAGGTAGCAGAGCAGCTGCATTCCTGTCGGCAGCACATCGTCCCCAACTCCTCTTTTCTTCTTCCTGCCCTGCTGCACTTTGCAGAGCCTTCCCAGGAAGTGCATCTGGCAGGACAGCTTCGACAGGGACGTCAATGCATTCAACAAGTGCTTCTTCCGCGCCACGTTCAAAACCGTTGTCCTAAAATACGAGAGAGAAAGAGTCTATCTAACGATTACCTGGATAGCAGTAGGTTGCCAATGCCACAGTTAGTAAATTCGTACCTGTACCCTTGCAAATACTTTGACACCCCATCCAGGAAGCTCATGTAGATCAAGCCCGGCTTTGTGTACCCCAGCAGCCTCTTCTCCTTCCTCGGGCGAGCCTTGCACAGCGTTTCCAGCCTCCGACAGAAGCTCCCGCACAAGAGAAATTCCCTGCTGAAGGACTCCAGGGTGTCGGTGGTGACTCCGCGGACGCAGACTCCACTGACGAACCGAAACTGCTCGCTCCTATCGTCAAAGAAGAAGGTTTCCGACGCGATCCCGATCATCAGGTAGCCCAGGTGCGAGACAAAGGTTTCCTCGTCCACCACCCTCAGCTCCGGGATCTCGGTACGCGGGTCCACCAGCCTGAGGTTCTCCATCGCCGCCACCCAGGCCAGGTGGACGCCCTCCGCGCCGAGCTCCGTCAGGTAGGGCTTTTCCCTCTTCGGATTGGAGCAGCCCAGGCTCTCCCAAGTCCTCCTGGGCGGAGGGTCATCTCCCCTCAGCGCCAGAGCCCAGACGTCCTCGTCCTCGTCCTCCTCTTCACCTCCTTCCAGATCTCCGTCGAGACGCTCGCGGACGGGCGACTCGTACCCTTCGTCTCTCAGGGGTTCCCTCCTCAGCGTCTGCAGCGGTACCCGCATCTGCAGCGGTACCCGCATCTGCCTGCCGTCGTCTCCAGAGACGAGATCGAGCTCCGGTATCCTCAGTTTCCCTCTCCCGGCCATGGCCGCGGTCTTGCCAAGGTCGTCCCCCCTGCAGAGCAAACTCAGCCCGCTGCCGGGAGGCCTCTGGAACAGCTCGGAAGCCACTAGCTGGAAGGGTCTCTCTTCCTGGGCAGTCTGGAAGTTGGGATGGAAGAAGCTGCAAGAGGCAAAGTCCTTGCCGGTGAAGTGCCTGTACGGCCGGACCCTGGCGGTCTCGCGAAATTCGCCCTGCAGGAAGGGTCCGGGCTCCACGGTCCTCGTCTCCCCCGGGGATCTGGCCACCAGCGCGCTTTGGAAGGGATGGAGAGCACCCCTTGGGGCGGCGTCCTCCCCAACTTCGTCGTCGTCCCCGTCGGCTGCGGGAGTCGCCTTGAGCGCCAACAGCAGCGCCACCATCGGGGCCATCGCCCCAGCCTCCTCCCCGCTCATGGCCTCCACCGCCAGCGCCGCTTTCTCCACCCCGTCCGCCCTCCTGCGGTGACCTCGCAGTCTCAGGTCGAAGGCCTCCGCCCTCAGGGCGTCGCCCGCGGACAGGACCGGCAGGAAAGGTTGGAAATGTCGTCGACCTACGGAGGTTTTTTATCAGAACAAAGAAAATATATATATATATATATACATATATACAATATATATGGCATATATATATCTTCAAATGAACAAATTTTTGAACTTGAGTTTTCTCGTCTCACTTTTCGAGGCCTTGAGCAGGATTTGCATGGCCCTCCTCCTGCACCTGGCCCTGCTCCTGTCGTCGTCGCCTCCTCCTCCTCCTTCTCTGCCCAGGATCCTCGAGGACAGCTTCCCCAGGGTGGCCCAGGTGCCCTCGGCGACCTCCAACTCGGCGTTCGAGGAGCTCATCCTCCCCAGCCTCCTCAGCCTTGGAGGCGACCTCCGCTCGCAGAGAGAGAGAGAGAGGCCGCGTGATTTGGCCTTTCTCGGGCAGGGGGCGCCACGGCGGTGACCAGAGTGACCAAGGCCTGACGTTTCTTAAGCTGATAAAGTTGTGCTTTTGCCCTTCCAGCACACAGATTACATAGCACGCTTAACAGGTTAGATGTAAAAGCTCTTTTTAATTACAATTAATGGGGGCCTTTTCATCCTTGGGCCTCTCAATCTCATTCAAGTCCCGAGCCGTGTTGCTTCGTAAAGATGGTTTGGTCACATCGTATTTCTTTTTCAAACATTAAACAAAATAAACAAAAGACAGCTGTGACCCTTCAAAGTGTAATGCGTGAATAAAATCAAAACACTTTTCAAGTGTGAAATTATGAGTGAAAAATTGAAGTAAAATAAAGTATTTTAGGCTCACGTTTCGGCAAAAAAAAATTGTCCCCCGCCCCCTTCGACTCCACCTCCGCTTCGCTGAAGAGCCTCCTCCTCCTCGACGATGTCCTTCTTCAACGTAAGCAAGGCCCTCCGCTACGCCCGGCGCCACCCTCTCCCGCTTTGGGCGGGCTTCTCCGTCATCGGCACCCTCCACCTGGCCAGGGTCTACGAGCGCCGCCGGGCGGAGGCGGAGGGCCGCGGGCCGGACCCGCTGGCGGTCAGGGCGTACAAGGCCCTGCCGCTCAGGGCCCTCTCGCGGATCTGGGGCCGGATGCACGAGAGGGAGCTGCCCGAGTGGTCCAGGCCCTTCCTGCTCGGACTCTACGTCAGGATGTTCGGGTGCAACATGGAGGAGGCCGCCGAGAGCGACGTCAGGCAAGGGAGGGGGGGGAGGAAGAAGGGGCGAGTGATCTATACGTAGTACCAAATGGCATTTCGACATCATAAGAACAAGGCTCCCACTTGTTTGCAGATCCCTGGTTGAATGCCACTTTTGAACAATTGTGTTAGTTGGTGGTAATTTTAAACAATTTAAAGTATTACAACAGTCGTGGCCAAAAATCCATTCCGCTGAGCTGAATGTGTCGTCCGCATTCTGTTGCAGGAAGTACCGCAACTTGAGCGAGCTGTTCCGTCGCCGTCTGCGCGAAGGTGCCCGGCCGGTGGAGAGCGACCCCGCCTGCTGCCTGGTGTCCCCGTGCGACGGGCGCGTGGCCTACGTCGGGCCCGTGCAGGGAGGGACCGGCGGGACCGGCGGCGGACAGCTGGAGGCGGTCAAGGGGGTGCGCTATCCGCTCAGGGACTTCTTGGGCGCCTCTCTCCCTTCGCTGGCCAAGCAGGTGCATGATTAGGATTGGTGATCTTGCTCGTGCACTCTTTAAAAAAAGAGAGAGAGAGAGAGAGAGAGAGAGAAGAAAGAAAAACAACGTTGACACCCACACACAGGATTCTTGCCACTACCAGTGCGTGCTCTACCTGGCCCCGGGAGACTACCACGGCTTTCACGCGCCGACAGATTGGAAGGTGCCAGTGAAACGATTGGCAACTTTTAGAAGAATGCCTCCTCGTGATCGTCGCCTTCTCTCCTCAAGGTGGCCTCTCGCAGACACTTTGACGGACTCCTCCTCAGCGTGGGGCCCAAGGTGGCTCGCTCCGTCGACAGACTGTACGCCGTCAACGAGAGGGTGGTCTACCTGGGTTCTTGGCGCGGCGGTGGCGGCGGCGGCGGCGGCCGCCGGACCGAGCAGGACGGAGACGACGAGCTGTTCTTCTCGCTTTCAGCCGTTGGCGCCACCAACGTGGGTTCCATCGTCGTCCCCTCGGACCCAGGGCTGACAACGAACCACCGGGACTCCAAGTAAGTCTGTTCTGGCTACGTACTCGTACAGCACAACTACCAAGAGGTTGTCCACCTTTAAACCTTCCACCTCTTCCCAGGCCATCTTCCGGGCGGTGCCACCAGCCGAAGCTGCAGGAGTTCGCCGACCTGAAGCTGAGCAAGGGCGACTTCTTTGGGGAGTTCAACCTTGGTTCCAGCATCGTGCTCGTCTTCGAGTCGAGTTGCGGTAACGGGTTGGACTTTGTCGTGCAGCCGGGCCAAAAGGTCAGGATGGGACAGGCGCTGGCGAGGATGAGGAAAGAGGAACAGTCGTGATTTTGCGTGCCGGCGTCATCCTTCCTGTGGCATACTGGAAGATGCAAAGAAGCACTTGCAATAAAAGAGGAGAGGGAAATTTTGCTCCAGCGTTCTTGTCAGAGCGACCTTAGAGGACCAAGGTAGTGTCTTAGAAGAATGACACTATCGGCTGTGTAATGGATGTCCCTGAGAAGTCCTTCAATATTCTGCACAGCAGCGCCATTGCCATCCCGTACAATGGGTCAATGCAGTCAAGTTTCCCCTCAGACCACAAGCTGCTTAGCTACCTGAAGGAGTTGCCCAACATCTATGAGGACATCTCTAAATGGTATTCTCAAGCTCGCACTGCCACACAATTGGGGTCATTGAGTCTTAGCTAAAAGGGCGATAAGTTCTCCTCCTCCTCCTTCCCACACAGCCTCAGACGTGGGTGGGAGAAATCAACAGGAGATCTTGATGAAGGCATTTAGGTTTCTCCTCCTCAGGTTTATGTACTTAACCAACATGGTGGGAGGTGTGAGAAAGTGTTGTCTCAACCACGAAGAAAGAAGGCTTTGTGATATTTCGTGTGTGTATAAGCAATGAGAAACTCTTGACAATTCTCATAACTGAACTTACAAAGATTATAAAGATGCATATGGTTACGGATACGTTTGTAAGAGGCGGCGGTACTACACAGTACATAGATATTTTATCTACAGTACAGTGCACAGTCCAGTTGCTGGTGACACCATCATCTCTCTTCAATTTCTATGATCTGCTGTTGCCTTGACGTGCTGCAGTTGAACTGGACGCACCGCTCGAATGCCCGCTCCCCTTCCATCCCCTCCCGGACGAGGTCCAGTGTCGACTCCCACGTCTCCGGCAGCACCTTCTCCGCCATCAGCAGGACAAGCTCCTTCGCCGCGAACCACCTCGTCCTCCAGCCCAGGAAGCAGGCGGACTTCTCCCAGCACTCCTGCTTCCCCAGGACGGCGCCAAACACGGTCACCTGTAGTTACAGACAATTGTCGCGGTGTCTCCATTGTCCAAACTCCACTAGGTACCTCAGCTAAACTTGAGAGATTTCACTTACCAACTCATCTTTAAGCACGCTTCGCTGGTCGATGACACTGACATCGACTCTATCGAAGGGTGGAAAAATTGGAGAGGAACTAACGTAATGAGTTAAAAATGTTCCCGTTAAACACCACTTCAACGGCACATGGACGTAAGAACAGCGACCTTCAAGTTCTACTTATGTTCACCTTGATGATAGGATCTGCCCGTCGTCCACCACCATAGGCCCCACCTCGTTCTGCCGGCGCAGGTAGGACTCCAGCCCTGGCACGTGGTTCAGTAGCACGTCCACCAGCGCCTCTACCATGTCCATGGAAATGACTGGGGGAAAAAAAGAAACTTATTCTAATATTTTTTTTGTTTTATACTACAAAAATCCTGTGGTAACCCTCACAGTGCGCGATCCCATCTGCGATCTTGGCCAAGGAGTCGATGGCTTGCGGGAAGTGGAGGTTTCCCACGAAGGAGAGGGAGAGCGCGTCCACCACCCCAAGGTTGCCGTCACCGCTGCCGATGTCGTTTGCAGAGGAGTGGTGGGGGCTAACGTTGGCCAGAGACAGAGGCAGGGAGGAGAGCAGGATAATCAGGGCCGCCAGGGCAAGGAGGGAGACGATTTGACCCTTCCTCATCTGAAAGGAGCTCCTCTTAAAGTGATTTAAATTCTGATGCTAAGCTCTTATAAATTACCTTTGATCACAAGTTTATTCGACTTTTCTGGTAGAGAGAGATGTACCACGGTGCTCAGATGATGATTCAATGTTATTTGCTGGTCGTTCTTGCTGTTGGTCAGGTGGTCAAGAGAAGATGGGGAAGGAGTGGGGGAAGGGTGGAAAAACAACCCTCCCCAACCACCAATGGTGGTTTTGCAAAATGGAAGTTTAGTTGGAATATGTACACATTGCATAGGTACACGTTTTTGCACGTTCGGCGCCGAATTGTAATGCTCCAGTTGGCACTTATTAACAAAATTTCTACATCGGAGCTCAGTCAGAAGTTTATTAAAAGTCTGTTGTTGGTTGGGAATTCGTTTCTTTCCTTTCCCCTGTCGTAGGTATACTCGTACTACGCTCGTTTTTCTTCTGTCCTAGACATTGCAGTGTAGTACTAGTACATCAGTAACTTCCAATGGAAGGACTGGGGTGGAAGTGAAATGGGTGATAGAAGGAAGGGCCCAAGATATGCTAGAAGCTTCGAGCAACACACGAGACATCATCATTAATCCTCCCAGGTTTATCTATGACGCGTCCATTCCACGTTGTCCTGGTGCCATTGCTCCTTGACCTACAAATTTAAAGGCGCGCGGTCTGGTCTGTGTGGCAGCGGGGACAGGTAGGGTAGCATCGGCAGAATCAACGCTCCCCCACCCACCTTTTAATCCCTCCCCCGAGGGGAGAGAAGCTTCTACGCGAACTTTTTTCCGAGAAAAAAAACACCCCATTCAACCGCGCACTCACCCTTTTCTAGTCTCTGGCGCCATATCGTCCACAACAACAATTATAAGCACCTTTGCAAGAGAAAATGTTTCTCTGTTGTAGGATAGTAGTTGCTGATGTGTGGATAGTAGGATTTTTCCATAAAGCTCTCTTTTACATTGTAATGTACTGTAGTACAATAATGGGATATTCTTCAAAAAAAAATCAACGTGACATTCTCGTAGCAAATTTTCCCTTCCTCCCTCCTTAACCCCCCCCCTCCCCCCCGGCTAAGTGATGTCATCATGTGGTTTCAGTTTCAAAATCCGACAAATTTTGTACCCGTACGAGTAGGGGAGAAGGTCAAGTCGGGGCACCCGAGAAAGCTCTCTAGTATTCTTACCTGGACTTCCCAAATTGAGAGAGAGAGAGAGAGAATTGGGGGCAATCGATATTGGGGTGGGCACGAGGTATCACCGGGGACGAAAAAAAAGTCTTGCCGGGTTTGCCTCACAGACTCATACCCAGTAGTTTCAATATCCTGCAGTAGTACCAATATGTAGTGGATGTATACTGTAGAACTATAATGGTTATTTTTGGAAAGAATACGACAATTAACTTTTTGTTTAATCTTGCCATTTGTGAGGAAAAACTGCAGCATGCTTTCTTCAGGTATAGAGAAAAGCTATTCTGACACTTGAGGAACCTTTCCCTTTAAAAGGCTTTTATGGGCGGGCTTTCTCCCCTACAATGAGAAGGTTGGGCGGCACGGCTGCGATAATGGGCATACCAGTGGGCATCAAGAGGGAGGAAAGAAGGAAGACGGAAGTTGCGTAGATTAAAAATAGGCTTTGTTGAAAATTTGCCTTCAGTTTCACTGCGCCACTGTTCTAGCGAGCGAGGTAACAGCAGTAGCAATTCAACAGCAGCAGCAGCAGCAACGCAATTCCACTCGATCTCTGACACAGGTCGTGTGTCATGGCTACCAAGTCGGCCGCGGCCGTCAGGGCCACCACCCGCGGCTCTGCGGCCGCGCGGCCGCCTCCGCCGCGCGCCGCCACGGCCAGCGAGCGCCGCGCGGCCACCGGCGGCGGGGACGGCGGCAGCGGCAGCCTGCTCGGGGTGCCGGCGGTCAGGCTCGTCCTGGCCAGGCTCAGTCGCAGCGACCTGGAGGAGGACAAGATGGTGGACCGCCTGGAGAGGTCCTGCAGGAACTTTGACCACCGGCGCAAGAAGCAACAGAAGGGGGCCGGCGTGAGCGCCAGGAAGGGGCAGGAGAGCTTGACGGTGGACGAGTACTTCAACGTCATCAAGCTGCAGAACGGGGTGGACATCGGGAAAGATGAGGTGGTTCATGGAGGGAGATGATGACCATGAATTCAAGTGCGGTGTCCCAATGGTTGGTCTCTCTCTCTCTGTCTCCTTGCAGGTCAAGACGATCCTGTCCAACTTGCCGAAGGACAAGGACGGGAGGATCAAAGTGTCTGACTTCCTCCACAAGGACATCCACGCCAAGGACGTGTTCCAGGTGTTTGACCGCAACAAGGACGGCTACATCACCAAGGGGGAGCTCAAGTTGGCTAAGAAAAACTTCGCCATGAGGGACATTGACGAGGCGATCAAGGTAAATCGGAAGGGATGATCTTCGTGTTGTCTGTACCCACCATACATGTATGGCTAGTATCATCATTTTTCCTTCAAGGAATTTGACCTTGACGGAGACGGCAAACTGAACAAGAAGGAATTCGAGAAGAGCCTGGCTAAGAAGAAGTGATTAAAAAAAACTCTCGGCGTTCTCTCTCATCTGCTAAGTATCTCACACACACTCACACACGGTATGCACCTGCCGACTGCACCTACCTGTGCACCCATCACCTAATTCTTGCCACACATACACCTCTCATCATCAATTTGGGATACTTAAGTGTAGTACTAACATACATGTAGGATCACATCAACCACCACTATTTATTTTTCCACAGGACTCACCGTTGTACCGCAAACACATTGTGTATGTACGTACAGTACAATACATGCAACGTTATTATTCCTGGAAAGGAAGCAAAAAGTTGGCCTGTTCTTGTATGACCTCTGTAAAGTTTGAAGGATTCATTCCAAAAGCAGTCTACTAAATATTAAATTTGAGAGCCATACATTTGATGCAAAAGTTTTTTACGTATACTTTAAATACATCTAGAATGCACAACTTCTAGAATATCTTGAAAAATCCTATGTAACTACACAAAGTCAGGCCAATTCTTATCAAATTTGCTTCAATGACTGTAGCAAAATTCAAAGTCTTCTAACTCTGACATTCCTACTCAGATATTAATAACTTTTGAATACGTTGTCAGATATGTTATGCAACAGACGTCCTAAATTTAAATTCTCCAATTCATTTTTTTTTTTTTGCTTTCCTTCCAGTGTGAAAATTCCATATTTATTGCAGCTGGTATTTACGGCACGTACTGTACAAAAACGCAGTTATAACGCCTCTCAAAAATAAAACAGACTTGTACATGGTCACCTACATACAGTATATATTATATATACGTATATTTGCAAGACTCAAGCATAGATCTCGACACACCCTGCTGTAGCACCCCGACGGGACTCTTAAACTTATGAGCGTAAC
>JAAUYM010138602.1_pt1 | contig 21670 bp, 23 predicted proteins | sample 7278001 | NCBI WGS metagenome assembly JAAUYM01 (sample SAMN14350224, study PRJNA611818) | marine sediment metagenome | isolation source: surface marine sediment (1.8m) | place: French Polynesia: Moorea | collected 2018-08
CGTTCGGCCGTGGGGGGGGGGGGGAAGGAAAGAGCAGCAAAGCCAGATCAAATGAGATTAGATCTAATCGGAGGTTCTTTGTCGAACAGAACTCCCGCGGTTTTTTTTCCAGGCCATGATCCAAGTGAAAACATCTACTCGTACCTTGGAGAGACCACAAAATTTGTTTGAGTAAAAAGTACAACGACTATAGTACAAATGGCTTGATATGCTTTGCTTGGTCTTAACATGAATCTGTCATGCTACTATTGATGCTGCTGCTGTTGCTGTTGCATAAAATTGCTAAATAGTACAATTTGAAAAGTTCTCTAACAAAGTGCCATTTTCAAAACTGTTTGCGAAAAAAAGTATCTGGCGACAAGAGGCAGTTGTTGCGAATGACATTTGCCAGAAAAACCACTCAAAGTTTCCCCGTAATTTAAAGACAATACAACTTTCAATTTTCTGGGCTCAGGTGAACTGACGGTCAGCAAACTCGTAATGTGTCAAAGAGCATTGACAAATGACGACAACAGAACCTGCCAGCAGCAAATATGATAGCCACAACTGCTTTTGCTGCCGCCATGCTGTTGCTGGGAGAAGCCACGACGACGGCGATGGCGATGGCGATGACGGAGGAGGAGGTGGTGGTGGTGTCGACGACCGAGGCCGTGGTGACGGCGGCGAGGTCGATGGGTGTCCCGCTGAGGACGCTCCTGGTCGTCCTCGCTCATCCCGGCGGCAAGGTCGGACTTGGCGGCGTGGGCCGTGCGCTTCTGAGATGGACCCGGCAGCCGAGGGTGGCCCTCACGGACATGAAAGAGCACTGCGCGGCGACCCGCGCGCCCAGCGCGACGTCTGGTGAGCTCACGCTGTACGTCGGGGTCGGCGTCGGCGTCGGCGTCGGCGACGGCAGCAGCGTCGACCCCCCGTGCGCGGCCGTGAGAGGCGCCGTGAAATACTCCGTCTACCACGGCAAGATGGTGGCCTTCGCCGGGGGGGTCGACCCGGAGGCCGTCGCCCAGATGGTGGAGGCCACGGGGCCAAACACGGGAGTCCTCCTCGTCGAAAGGGAGGCAGCCACGGGCAACGTCGCAGTCGGCGAGGTGTTCTCCACGGGGGAGGGCAGACCCGCCCGGAGGTTCCAACTGCTGACCGTCGTGGCACCCGCCGAGGGGACGGTCTCGGTACCGCCAGAGGAGGAGGAGGACCTGTTCGTCTGGAGGAGGCGTGCGGACCTCCAGAGCCGGAGGATCACGGCAATCACCGAACGATGGTTGCCCTTCATCGAGGAGGTGGTGGTGGTGGTGAGGAAGTTCCGGATTGCATTCCACGCGCTGACGTGTTTATAGCAGATTTCTCGTGCGCCGCCGTCAGGATGAGGAGGGTCGGGCGACGCCGACGGGATTTTACGCAGACATCATGGAGGCACTTGCTAAGAGGTACTTGTGCTTTCATCAAGATATTCTCTTGCTAAATATGTACAATAAAATGAACCTGGAATATACTAATAGGTAGAAAGTCAGCAATGGTAAACTTGTGATTACCAAATTTGCATGTACTTTGCAACCTGCCTCCCCTATGACTAGTAAAAAAACTTTACTCTACGAGTAGTAACAATTCTTCCGTCTCCAGGGCCAATTTCTCATTAGCTCCGAAGTCCGCGGAGGCGTGGTCGTCGAGGGACCTGGAGTGGAACGACCTGGTCAACCTGGTGGGGAACGGAACCTTCGAGGTCGGCCTCACCGGCTTCTCCCAGACGCTCGTGCGGGCAGACGTCGTGGACTTCTCGCTCTCCTTCGCCTCCTCCTCCGTCAGAATCTTCTACAAGGTGCGCGAGATGAACAAACTCTTTCTCTTCTGTCCACCCGACCAGACTTTACCCTTGTCACGTCAAGTATCAAGTAAATAAAAGGTGTTGACGTGGCAAATGAGTTTTTTCTGTCGTAAATGAGGGACAAGAGGATGTCTGGTCGGGAACTCTTTGTCCTCCTGTCCCCTCTCCTCCTGATCAGAGGAACAAGGCCAAGCCCTCGTACCTCGTGTACTTCAACTCCTTCCTCCCCTCCGCCTGGTTGGCGCTGTCGGCTGCCCTGGCCTCCTCCGCAGTCGGGATCGCCTCGGTGGCCTTCCTCTCCGGGAAGCTGGTCTCCTCGTCGTCGTCGCACGTCGACTTGTCCTTCACCCCGGTCACCTCCGCCGCCTGCGCGTGCGCGGCCTTCGTCGGACGCAGGTTCCCCGTCGAGCCGGTCGGATGCTCAACCAGGGTCGCATTCGCGGCAGTCTCCTTCGGCGGATTCTTCGTCATCTGCATGTACAGGTCACTTTAGAGAAAACACCAGTCCAAAACTGTTAAAACTGCGTTGGCAACTCTGCTTTCCGCGGCAGGTCCATGTTGGCCGCCTCCCTTGCCATCAAAATCCACCGTGCTCCGGTGTCCAGTCTTGAGGAGGTCCTGCGCCTCGGCTATCCGGTTCTGGTGTCCGGGGGAACCTCTGTCGAGAGGTATGCGCTAATTTCCGAAAATATTCAAAATTCTCACTTTAATAAACAACATTATACGTACATAGTAAAACAGATTCTCAAACTGCCCTAAATATCGTTCCATTTACATTGCGAGACAGAATATACCTACGAAATTTGCATCTTTTCAGATACTTTTCGGATGCAGAGATTGGTTCAGTTCAGAGACAGTTGTACCTCAGAGGGCAGGTGGTGCCCATGCCTCCAGATGTGACAGAGAGCTCACTCCTTCAGCTAATCGCGGATGGTAAGGAAAATCGTGTGCTGTCATGCAGATCTCCATCAGTGAATAAGTATACATTGCACATGTAAATAAAAGATATGTTAAAGTGATTAAGTTTTCAACGTTCAAAAGGAATTTAAAAACAGTTTTTAAAATACGAAATATTCGACGTTGATAAAAAGGAGCATGTATTAAAAAAATTACTTTTGACAAGGGAAAAAAAGTTTTTTTTTGTAACGTGCTCTACATGTACTGTAGTTGTGCATCCTATTTTTTTTTACGTTTTCTTTCTTCTTTTGCAGCCCACGACTATTCCGGCCACCTTCTTGCTGGCGTGTACTCCCCGCTGACGGCCGCGGACGAGTACCCTTGCGAGGTCTCCACCGTCCCCGGCCAGGACCTCCGCAGGGTGGGGAACGGAATCGTGTTCACCAAGGGATGGGACCTCACCGACGCATTCAACTACCACTTCCTCAAGGTAGGTATTGTACTGTACAGTACAGTGGAATCTCGATTTTTTTTGGCGATGTTGTTGGTCCTGTGCACCATGAATAGCCCCTTGGTAAAAATGGCTATTCTACACTGTACTGGTTGAAACCCTTAGTACAGTACTAAAATCCCGTTCCAGATGCTAGAGGACGGCACCATCTCACAGCTGCGCGCAAAGTGGATGCCGTCGAAGCCGCCGTCGACCTGTTCAGCCTCCTCCTCCTCGTCCTCCATGTCAAAGGTGGAGGCCGACGGTTGGTCCGTCCTCTCCCTCTTCCTGCTGTGGGGAGCCGGCGCCGCCGCCGCCGCCTTTGCGCTGGCGCTGGAGACGGCGGCGGCGTGCAGATGGAGGCAGCGGAGGGAGGGAGGGAGTCCATGGATGATTAGTAGCTAGGCCCATCATCAAGTTTGGGAGGGTGAGGAAAAAAAAAGGAAAAAAAAACAACAACAGTTGGAGAAGGAGGAAAGAGACCAGCACAACCACTCTTGAATGGGTGTACCAGCAACACCAACAGCGGCGACAAACCCAACTACGTATGTAATGTAATGTAATGTAATGTAATGTAATGTAATGTAATGTAATGTAATGTAATGTAATGTAATGTAATGTAATGTAGTGTATATACAGGTATGTACTATGTAACCTATGTATGAGTATGTGTGAATGTTTTCATGCGCCGCGCCCATCCAACACAAATGGAGCAACAGACGTTAAGAACGGACGTGACAGGAACAGCTAAAAATAGCCAATTACCTTATTCATGTCATGCATTTGTTTAAAAGGGGGGGAGGGGACGCGTGAAATGCGAATTTTGCGCGTATTTGCATTGTGCCTTTTTATACGTGCCGTATAAAATTTTCTCAGATATCTCTACACACTAGTAATTTTGGAGCAACAAAGCTTTCAAAAAATAACCTTCCAATATTTCTTCTTTTTTTTCTGCCAATAAACGATGTCTGGCCCTAACAAAAAGGAGCCCAGAAATTGGTTCGTTGGGCTCAATAAGCCGAGCTAAATTGGATACGGGTGGCATTCCCGACTGAAGTTTTTTGGAAAATTTAGTTTTTCCCCATGTAAAAATCGTAGGATAGGATAGGATTTTATTTTAAGCAAAGTGGTGTGACCAACTGAGACCAGGTGTGACCAGGTGAAAAAAAAGCCAAACCTCCTCAAGTGAAGGCCAAATTTATGTGGAGCTTGTGAATAATTTCTTAGGTAACTAAATGTCGTCACAATAGGGCTGCTTTTTGGCGAGGATTGAGCACCCGCCTTGGGTAGAATTTGTCCAACCCTCCTTTTTGGTGAGGATTGAGCACCCGCCGTACGTAGACTGCTTTTTGGCGACTCACCAACCTGCTTTTTGGCGAGGGTCAAGCACCCGCTGTACGTAGAGAGAGAGAGAGAGAGAGAGGGAGGGAGGGAGCGATCGCTCTCACCATACGTAACTAAAGCCAACCACTATCGATATTGGTTGGGTAGCCACTACTTCTCTCTCTCTCTCTCTCTACGTACGGCGGGTGCTCGATCCTCGCCAAAAAGGAGGGTTGGACAAATTCTACCCAAGGCGGGTGCTCAATCCTCGCCAAAAAGCATACGCCCCGTCGTCACCTATAAAATATCGCCATAGTTATTACACATCTGGACTTTTAATTGACTATTTTTTAAAACGTGTGGCCAGCTACACAAAGTTGTTAAAACATTGCCAAACAAGGCCAAGCTAATTGTCACAACTTTTTTGCTGTCATCTCTGCTCCTTGTCCCTTTGTGAGCATGTTCAGCATGTGTACCTACCAGTAGTAGTAGAAGTCGGGAAAAATTACTGTTCATCAAGGATATTATAGCGTGCTTTCACATGGTGCAACCAACCAGCCAACTCTGTATTTTTTTCCCCTCCTCCTTAAGAATGCATGCCTTTGTACCATTGTGTAGTATATTATTGTTGGGCCAAATTGAGCTCCAACTCTGTTTACTGGACACAAATATTGACCCTAATTAAAGGGAGGCACATGTCTATGTTCCACGCATTATATCATGAAAGACATTTAGGAAGAGAGAGGTGTAGTTTGTTCTTTCGTCTCCAACCATGAACATTGTTGGGGGTGTCGCCCTGACAATCCTCGCTCTAGCAGGTATGGTTACCTCAAATGCACTTTTTTTTGCTTCCAAACACAGGAGTTCTCGACCTTTTCGAACCCACAAAGTGACCCTGTTTAAGACTCCCCAGAACTTCCTGACCCACTTTTGGGGTTGCCTTCCATAGGATAAAAATATCTGGCCTAACAGAAATTTATTAATTATTATTTGGTTTTTTTTTAGCAAATGCTTTTCTTTCTCATCCAACTTAAATTCTGGACTAGGCGTCACTTTGGCGTTGGAGGTGGCGTCCCTGCAGGAGGACGGGCGATTCTTGTCCCCCGGCCCGCACCTGAGGCACACTGGAGTCTCCGCGGAGGAACCTGCCATGATGGACAGCTTCACCGTCTGCCAGTGGCTGCGGCCCACCTTCATGAACGAGGAGTTCGCCACCTTCGTCTCTTCGTTCGTCGAGGGAAGCGATCAGGACCAGTTCAGAGGAAGTGAGAGAAAAAAGTGGTTACAGTTATGGTGCAAAATAACTTCCTTATGTTATACAAGATAAAAACTATGCTACCTATATGTAGTAAATTCCACTACATAATAAAAAGCATTGCTATAGCAACGAGCACCAAATTTGAATTCTCTTTCTAGTAGTACAGTACACCTCCACTGTAGAAAAAAGTCTTTGAACTGCTGACCACCGATTTTACAACACATATCGGAGGTTTACTGTAGCACAGTGCATCGTAATGTGGTTGTTTTCTGGTTTAAGTCTTGACCATGGACGCTTCGAGGAGCCTTCACATTGAAATATGCAAGCACAAGTACACCTCGTTCCACTGCACAAGTGCGACAGAAAGGGGGTTCATGCCGCTGCAAAAGTGGTTCCACGTCTGCGGCCTCTTTACCGCAGAAGAGGATGCAGGGGGGACGAGCACCATGAGGCAAAAAGCAGAATTGTACCTCAACGGAAAAATAATTGCCAGCAGTAAGTCATAATTCACAGTAGCATTAACCCGTATTTTTTTTAAAGAAAAAAAATCATTGTTAAACACGCAGATATAACAGCTGTAAAGAGGTCTCAGTACAGTGGTTACGATCAAAGGGGCTTAATTGTGCTGGGGCAGGAGCAGGACTCCTATGGGGGAAGTTTTGATAAGACGCAAGCTTTCAGAGGAAAGATGACACCTTGCAACATCTGGAAAGGGTTGCTCGATGAAAGTAGCATCATGGCAATGTCGTCCTGCAAAGAGGAACAGCTTGGAAGTGTCATCAGCTCAGAAAGCAAAAGCTGGGAAAAGATTGACAGTACATCAGTCACCATTGACTATGCACCTCTCTGTGCCAAGGACTTGTGGGCGGAGAAGTTGCTGCTGATTAGTAATGCCATATCTTTTGACCTCTTGGCACCTGTCTGCTCGTTGGCTGGTGGAAAGTTGCCTATCCCACAGAGTCCAGATGAGGTGGACAGTTTGTCCCTGGAGATGGATGTCATGACGGAACAGGCTTCAGTGCCTGACACCTGTGGAACATTATTTCCAAACTTTAACTACATCTTGGTTGGACAGGTGGCGTCTATCAAGTGAAGAAGAATTCCAGGTCAACTGATTCGCTTTTATTTTCACAGAAATTAGGAACGAACAACACGTGGAAAAATATCTACACCCAGGAAAAGGCTGGACTGCAAATTGACGTACCTGGCGATACCACACTCCGGTGTGCTCACACAGCTCTCAATGGCATCCAGCCCATCAAATGTGATTCAAAATCTGCATGTGGGTTTTGCCTCTTTGATGGAGATGATGTGTGGTTTCAGTTAAAAGGCATGTGTCTGGAAGGCCAGTCTATGTTTGACACAGAATACTATGCATATGGGGAAGAAAATGGAAAACCAAAATTCTGGCAAGTAGCAATTTGCATGCCCTGTCCTTGCCATGTACCGCATAGATTAAGTAACTAGTACGAGAAATAGTTGTACATTAACTTACAAGATGAAGTTTTGATTACTACTGTACAGTAACAAGATTTCTAGTGTATTGGTAGTTCCATAAGCGCTTTAAAGTTGCCAGATTATAGTACTCACCTCTAGATTTAATTTAAAATCTGTGATAACACCTGAGATAAATATTTTACAGGGGAACAATCAACAGCTACATTTACTACGACAATTCAGGAAACTGGAAGTTGCAATCTTTAAAAAATATAACCAAGTATTGGTCATTGTTAGATGAGTCTGCCGAGTCTCTGCCTTTTGGAAGACAGGAATGGACTTCACGTTCCACAAAGCAAGAATGTGGTACTCAGTCCAAGTTATTAACTTTATCAAGGTGCATTGGTTCTTTTACTTGCAACGACGGGGAGTGTGTCGACATTGGGTAGGCTTGAACAAATTTTTGAATAGAGGTGTACCAGGCCAAGAAAACATTATATATATTTTTCTTTTCTAGGAAGAGGTGTGACCACAATGGTGACTGTAGCGATGAGTCTGATGAAGACGGATGTGACTACCTGGAGGTTGACGAGCACTACATAAAGGAGGTCCCGCCACCCACGAAGGCAAATGCAAAAAGTGACGGGTCTTCTCCACTGCCAATCTCAGTCGCAATGACGATCCACTCCTTCGCCTCAGTTGACACGGTCAACCTCAAATTCACGGCAGACTTCACTCTCATCCTGAGCTGGAATGACCGACGTCTAAGCTTCAGCAACCTGAACCTAGCATCTGAAATGAACGTAATTGGTGAAGATGTATTTGGTAACATCTGGACTCCACAGATGGCCTTCTCAAATGTCCTTGGCTCCTACCAAGTGGTGGCAGACGACCAGGCTGAAGTGATCCTGATGAGGAACAGGAGTAGCAGCCCCAAAATTTCAGGCCTGGACTCGGAAATTGAAGGTATGTGGTATAAAAGTTGTTTGGATTTAGTCACTGAAAAAGGAACGCAATCCGACACCAATTGCCCCTTACTGCATGCAGACCTGAAGTACATTGGAGAGGACAATCCCATCCAATTCTCTCGGCAGTACTACATGGACTTTACCTGCGATTTTGACTTGCTGTATTATCCATTTGACACTCAGGTCTGTGCCATAGCAATCAAGATTCAGAATCAGAATGACCACTACCTTGACTTCGTCAAAGGCCCAGCTGGAATTAGTTACAATGGTAATTATGATTACACACATGCGCGAGAAATAACTGCAGGAGCGAAATAATCGCGCGTTTTTTTAATGTACTACTACAGCTGACACTAAGCTAATAGAGTATGAAATACTTAATGTGACATTGGAAGTCGACAACAGAAATGGCAGCAAATGCATGGCCAAGATCATCTTCAAGCGAAAGATGGAATATCACCTCATAACCACTTTTCTTCAGACATTTATTTTGATAACTGTCGGCTGTCTAACTTTATTTTTCAAAGAAGACAACTTCACTGACAGGGTGATGGTCACAGTTACCACCCTGCTAGTAGTGGTGACTCTCATGTCCTCTATCCAGGCAGTAAGTGAATGTCTCATCTACGTATGTTCAACCATTTCACTGATGCAACAAAAAGATTTGTTCTTGAAGCAAAAGGCATCTTTGAACACTTTCTTCTTTCGTCAGAACCTACCCAAGGCAGCCTACTTCAAGCTCATTGATTGGTGGATGCTGTTCACCTTGTCAATCATGGCCCTGCTTATAATGATTCATACGTACCTGGCCAGGGCCACTGACACCATAGTCACTCCGGTAAGTCCACAAGAACATGGACAGCCATGGGCAAGGAAGGAAACTGGACACAACAACAGCAAATATGACAAAGAAGCAAAAAAGATAAATCGTGTGGGCATCTCCATTGTAGTTGCTATCATTCTCATCTTCAACATAGGTTTTTGGGCAGTCGCTATCAAAGAACATTCACGTGTTCCTGAAGAGTACTTGATGTAATTGTACGGACGGTTTCTTGAACTTCAATGTTGCTGTATGCGTTCAAGTATCGTGTAACAAATACAGTTATTTAAAATCTGCGTTTGCCAAGAGCAAATTGAAATTACTGATATTCTTTGTCAAGACATTTTACTTATCTCTCTATATCTTGAAACAGGCGCAGAGGACCTGCTATTACGGCTGCAACTTTTTCTGCTGCTTTGTTTTTCCACGTCTTTACCTACAGGTATTTCACAGATGCTACAGGTATTCAATTCGTTGCCTCCAATTTTTCTAAAAACATGAAAAGGATTTCTTAAAAAGCCCAACCGGAGTTTGGGTTGCACTATCCAGAATTTTTCAGTTGACTACATAACCAACAGGTGTTCAAAGGTGCGCACTCTACGTACAGTACATACTGTTACATACTAAAAAAACCCCTGATTTTGGCACTGGAGCTTCTTTGTCGCACCGAAAAGTAAATCAACCATGGTGGGATAATTTTTTTCTTCTTCATTCTTTCAAAATTTTTACATGTGTACGCAAAAAGTACTTGGCAAGAGATTAACTAATTGTTGTGGCATTTGAAAAGTCCTGATTCAATTTAATGTTTTGAGAATCTTTGCCCTGATTTTCCTTTCTCTCCTTTCCTTGTAAGTACGGTATACGTATATGAAAACACCCAAAAGCGCAACTCTTGAGCACTGTTTGGACTGGAAGGAGAAAAAAAAATTCTCGAATACCCTTTTCTGGAGCGTCGACAATGCCCCGGGGAGTAAAAGAAAGAACGGAGGAAGAAGAGGCTTCCCAGTGGGGAAGGGAGGGGGAAGGAGCAAAAAAAAAGCATCACAAAAAGTTGCGGCAGAAGAGAAAAATTTCTCTTTCTTCCCCATTCTCTGAATGGACCTTGCTAGTCTGCTCCTTTTCTCTGTGGCCATCCAGTTCTCTAGTGAAGAAAAGTAGGATGTAGAGAAAAGGCCACCAAAAATGACTCATCACTTGACTCAGTTGGCGCCAACCGAGAGAGAGAGAGAGAATCACAGGACTTTGGATAGCCGAAGAAATTCTTCTCCCCTCCCCCAACACAAAAATGAGATGCAACTTGTTTTCTTTGGGTGAAAAATTGGAGGACTTGCTGTTCCAAAATGTCGTTTAGACACTATCGACAGGAGCGAGGTAACGTTTTGATGTGAAGGGGAAGGTCCTTTATACTACAGGCCGCCAAGTCTTCAATGGGCCTCCTGATTGGCTGCTATCTCTCTCTCTCTGTCTCTCTCTCTCTGTGTAGTAGACTTTGTTCCTTTTCTTTTTCCCTCCTTCCCTTTTTCCTCCGGTCTGGAAAGCCCGCTCTGCTCTCCTTCTTCCTTCTCGTTCTCTCCTCCTCCTTCTCCTCTTCCCTTCCCTTTTCATTTGGTGCCATGCACACAGCCGGCGCCGCAGTTCCATTTTAAAGGCCCCTCCAGGCGGAGGCAGGAGGAGAGGAGGCCTCCAAACCCATCCATCCACTTCCACACACCCACGTACGTACGTGTATGTATACAAAAGTACACAAAGAGTGACGTGGGGGAGGCTTTGGCACCACAACCAAATTGACGACCTGGGATAAAAAGTAAAGAGGAAAAGGAGGTCAATGTGGATCCAAAAGAGGTGCTTGGTGATTCGGGCAGAGGAAGAATAATATGGGTGATGAGGAGTACCAGGACCTGTGCCAACCGCGGCTGGACGACCTTCCGCAGGAGGTCAAGAACGCGGCAGCCATCAACTACAAGTAAGAGGGAGACAAAGAGGGTCCTCGACAATCAACGCATACTAGTAGTAGAATGAAAAAAATTGGCATTTTGGAGCTCTGTTGGTATGGAGGAGGAGCTCTTTCTCACGCCAGTTTCAATCTTCCAAAAGTGGCTGTCGAGATTGATGCTCAGTTGGTGTTAGAATCTGTAAAATATAATGTACATACAGTACCGTAGTACAAAAATGCTCTTGGTACCAAAAAACCAGGCTTAGCCGGTGGCTGTTACAAGCTGTTGGCCATTTTTTAAAAAAGTGTAATCAGTGTAATTTTCCTGTCGGAGTGTGTCCAAAATAGCTTCGATCGCTATTGGTAGAGACCCTCTCCCCCCCGCCCCCCCCCCCTCCAAAAGAGGATAGGGCGGGTTCGTCCTCCAGAGCACATTTTTCACGTTTTTATGAATGCTGTCATTTCGAGAGAGGGAGAGAGGATGGAGGAGGTGGAGCCATTCTCGTCTCCAAGGGGGGTGAGAGCGGACGGAGGAAGAACATGAAATATTCCAAAATCTCACCGTGCAGGGAATGCTAATGAAGCAGAGGAAGGAGAGACCTTTCTTTAACACAAGAGGTGCCTTAGAAATAGTATGAAATAGTGGTACTACCTGTACCATAGCGGACTGCCAGAAACATTGGGTTTTTATTCATGATCAAAATAAAAAAAAGCCGTTTGGAAAAAGAAGGGAAAGTGAATGTTGGTGCTGCCAGCTCCATTAATTTCGCCGAGGTTGCGTTGCGAGCGTTTCATCTTCATCTGTATTGACAGGCCGCGGCGGTTGGGGGTAGTGGTGGCGGTGGCTACAGTACCAGGCAAGGAAGGGGACCTGAAGTTACAATACAAGGCCAAATGAGTGCGTAGTCGTAGAGTAAGTGCCTAACTTTTTTTCTCTCTCCCCCCTGGAGACTGGAAAGGCAATTTGGTCAAAGAAAATAGCCCGAAGAAAAGGAGGAGGAGGAGGAGGAGGAACAGGGCAAAAAAAGAGAGTCCTGCTTTCCAATATTGAATTGGTCCCTTCTTCCATTTCCAAGTTTTCCTTTCTGCAGCAGACAGATATCCTTGCTGCCCCCTGATTGCACCTGCAAGGTCATCAGCAGCGTTCCCTGATGGAGGCAGTTCAGTTGTCTACTGTACTACTACAGTAGTACGTAGTAGCTGGCATAGGAGAAAAAAAAGCAGAGAACACCCGCGGAAAAAAGGCCCAACAAGATAGACAAGCCCGCAAATATTTGCGCAAATGCGTTTCCTACTAATTGCCTAGACGTGCGTGCTTTCTTTGTTTGTTCCCTCTATAGGTACCCGCTTAAGTGGGAAAGGTCAGGAGGAGGCAAAGTTTTTTTCCAGCTTACCCAGTTTCCTCACCTGGAAAATTATAGTATAATTTTTTTTTCAATGTTTTCTCCAAAATGTTCAACACTCCACTTGAGAGGGTTCGACTGTACTTTCACGGAGAGAGGCTTGTTTGCCCTGAACAAGAGCAAGAAAGTGAGGAAGCAATTAACGGCATGAACTTTATCTACTGTAGTACTAGTTGTACAGACACTAGTAGTGAAGAGAAAAAAAAACCTAGTAGGCTTTGCTGCGTTTCTTCTCTTGTGGTACAGTAAGTACACGCACACGACTAATTAACTTTGCAGGCGGAAGGGGGAGGGGCAAATGCATTTACTGTACAATGAATGGCTGGAAGAGAAAACATGATATCAATCGGGCACACAAAAATTGCTCAAGAGAGCGCATCTGCAACCGCCAGATGAAGTCAGTCGTGCGTGAGTGACCTAGATTGGTTCACTCCTTTTCTTCTTCTTTTTCTCAAGGTTGGTGCACGGAGTAACTCCGCTGGAGGAGAACAAGAGCTTTCTGGAGAAGGTCCAGCTGGGCGAGATGCTCTGCGGCATCCAGCCTGACGGCAGCGGCAGCGTCTTCTCTCCGGCGGCGCTGGCCGCGGCAGCCGCGGCGGCGGCGCCCCCGCCGCCTCCCGTCCAACCGCCTGGGTGCGCCAACGTCGGCGTCAACTTCGGGCTGAACGGCGCCGGCGTCCACACCAACGCGGTGACGGCGTCGACGGAGGCGCTGCTGCAGGCGCTCATGCAGCCGCCGCCCAACATCTGGGAGAGCAGCTCGGACGAGGACGACGACGACGGAGTCGCCGTCGACTTGCTGGCCGGCAGGTTGGGCATTGTCGGGGGAGGAGGAGGAGGAGGAGGAGGCGCAGGAGGTCTGGGAAGGGCGGGAAAGAGGGCCGGGGTGCACTGGCAGGAGCCCGAGTGCGACGACCCGTCCGTGGCCGCGAGCAAGAACAGGCAGCAGCAGCAGCAGCAACAGCAGCAGGAGCAGCTGCAGCAGCTGCAGCAGCAGCTCCACGCGCAGCTGCAGGAGCAGTCCAAGTGCGCGCCGTCGTCGTCGGGCGGGCTGCTCAAGACGAGCGTCATCTCGAACCCGAGCTCGGGGGCGGCGGGGATGGCGACTGCGGCGACGGCGGCGACGGGGGGGACAAAGAAGAAGGTGGACACCATGGTGAACGGAAACGGGGAGGTCAGCGTGGTGGCGGAGCCAAAGTTGGCGGCAACGGCGCCGGAGGCGGCGGCATTGAGCGAGCGGAGGCGGCGGAGGAAGCTTCCGGAGTTGCCAAAGGACCGGAGACGTAAGCAGACAAGACGGGACCTTTCTGTATCGACTAGAGACTCTGGAAATGAGTAAGACTGGACACTAAAGGTTTTTAAACTGCAGCTCATGTATTTTCTTCTTTCTTTTGCCAAATCCAGATCTCTACTGCTGCTGCTGCTATTACTGCTGGCCCATTGAGGCAGTACAGTTAAACTTCCAAATATGAAAGATTACTGTTAGCCTAGGGCTTAACACTGTCGCTTAAGCGAACAGAAGTTTCAACTTCTTCCTTAGTTCCAATTTCCTCACCCCCAAAAATGATAAAGTACTTGTTAAGTGACACAAAATATTTGTGCCTCTGCAATTTCGTGTGTGGATCGACGACCACTGCGGGAAAGGAGAGAGAGAGAAGAAAGCAGACTAAAAAAAACCGGCCCACTTTCTCCATTTCCCTCCACTTTGGCTGACCCGCCAATTTCTTTCCCGGGCGAAAAGTGTGGTGGATTGATGAGGGGCTGAAAGTTTCCACCTCCTTCTGAAATTATTTATCTTCTTCTTCTCCCTCTCTTTCCTTCTTCGTTGAAACCGAAATCGCCAACTCTCTTCCTTTCCCAAAACCAAGAAAAAAAGTTTGTTTCCCACCAAATTGCAAAAAAAGAGTGAGCCCGAAGAAAGGGGAGGGAATTCCTCAGTGGGTTTCGATGCTCAGTGGCGAAAAGTAGGAAGCAGGGGTTCCCGTCTTGTGGATTTTTTTGCAAAGTAAAAAAAGAGACCACAAGAGGTCGACATTTTTACGCGGTGGTTCCAGTACGAACCGCACATAACTTAAATACGGGGATACAGAGGATAGAAAAATCCTTTTTCTTCTGACCTCTCCTCCTTCCTCGGTTAACTTAATTCGTGGGGATCCGCCTTGACAGCGCTGGGGTGCAGGAGAGGCCGACAACTTTCTACGCATGCGATGCACAGCTAGGAGAAAGATAGCTAGGAAAGTGAAAAGTGTTTTGCTATGGTTGCTTTTTTGCATATTTAACGTTGTTTTTGCCTACGGAGGTGTCGATAGGTGTTAGAGCACGAGTTGTTGTTGTTGTTGTTATTGAGACAAAGTGGGTACTCCCCCCTCCAACACTGCTCGAGATGGATTTTGCCTTCAGCTTAATCTTGACTCTGAACAGAGTCTGTTCTTGTTTACTTCTGCGAGCACTGCAATCTGAGTGAGGGCAACCGTTCTTGTCGACGCTTTAAACTATTTCCTCCCCTTTTTCAGCTCTTCAGAAGATTCGTCAGGCCTCGCTTCTAGAGGAGCTGCGTGAGGCGTGCGCCGCCAAGAAGGAGGAGGCGACCAAGTGGTGCGCCGCCGCCGCCGGCGCCGCCGCCTCCACCTCCGACGCCGGCGGCGCAAGCGCCAACGCCGTCTCCTCGCTGTTGGCGTGCGCCGCGGAATCGCAGGACCCGCCGAAGCTCCCGCCGTCGTTCATACTCAACCTGGTGAAAAGTGAGCGTTCAGACAAAGACTTCACAACAATCTTTTTTTCTTTTTCGTGTTTGTTGCACGCGCGCACGAATTTTTTCCTAACAAGATGAAGAAGCTCCTTCCTTCCTTCCTTCCTTCCTTCAGGAACTTCCAACACACTTTTTCTTCTTTCACTACTCTTTTTATTACGACCAAGAAAGCTTTTTTTGTACTAGGTCCTCTATCTAGCCCCACCACGTCGAGGAAGTTAACAAGCCCACTTTGCATATCGCTAGGAAGGAAAGAGGGAGAAATAAAAAAGAAAATGCCTTTTCTCACCTTGTGTCCAATTTGAGGCCGCCAAAGCAAGACTTGTTCTTTGCCATATACATAGGAAGGAGGAGGAGGTAGCGTACAAGATCTGCCTTCTGCTAAGCCATTACTTATTCTGGGCAATGAACAAGAAAGGAGAGGAGGGAAGGAAAGGAGAAGAGGAAGTCTTCCTTTTCTCTCTCCTACCCATTATGCTAATGTCTTTCTTCTTCTTCTTTTTCTCTTCTCGAATGTGGGAAATTGTCTGCGTTGCAGAGAAATCGGAGGAATGCGAAAAAAGGAGGAGTGGAGTGCAAAAAAAGGAAGAAGGACGACGAAGTGAAAGTTGATATCGACTCCCATTGGTCACTCTAGTAAAGAGCATTGCTGTCATTTTCGATTCCTTCCTCCCACCAATCTCTCTCTCTCTCCCTTCCTCAACCATTTTTCAGGGTTTTTTTTTGTCGTGGATCTCCTGATCCACTAACCCATCCACCCACTCACCAAAAAAAGAGACTAATCGTTCACCTGATCAATATCGACCCCCCATCGAAGTACTGGACTACTTTGATCGGGAACTAACAACAGAGAAGTTTTTTTGTAGTGGCAAAGAAGAAAAGAAAGAAAAAAAAAGAAATGTTTGTTTCTCTGTTTTGTGTCGAAACATTTTTTGTCTTTGCCCGACAGACTCAATTCCGGAGGAGGAGGGGGAGGAGGAGGTGGTGAGATGAATCAGAAAACCGCGCTTCTTCCTCTTCCTCTTCCTCCATTTCCGTGCTTTGTATGGTTGGAAAGTTGTTCCCTTTATGTGGGAAACGACCACAAGTCGTGTGTTGTTGGCTCTCTCCTCCCTCCTCTTTCGCCGAGAGTGGGTGCATGGATGGAGGAAGAGGAGTCCCACAACAACAAACCACAGCGCTGCCTTGCCAGTGACATCTTCAATTTTGGAAGAGGGGGGGAGGCGAGGCTGTGACTGCCCGCAGAAAGCACCACACACAAGAACAAGGCCAGAGACAGCACAGGAAGGATGATGTTGAGGAGAGAGGATGAAGAAGGGCATTAAGAAGTTACTTGAACGCCTATTCCCGTCTTAACCCATCTCTTAAAGACATGGTCTGTAAATACAAGCAAGGAATTTTCTCCCGAGGAAGATCGGGGGAAGAGGATGTGTAGGAAATTGCTTAATAAGACTCGGGGAGGGAGGGAGAGAGAGCCTGCTGCTAGCTGTAATATCCGGGCTCTGAGAAACAGCCAATCTACTCTGATATGCGGAAAGAGGAGGAGGAGGAGGAGGAAGGGGGGAGAAATACTGGTATATACTCGAATATTGGATGGAGGCTTCACTGAACTGTGCGCAACGGTTTGGAGATTCTTCTTCATCTGGCGTGATGAAGGCCTTTCTATTTTTGGGAGGACAGGGGGCGGGAGGAGGGGGGGATCAGCAAACTAATGCAATCTGTGCTCCAGAGAGGAAAAAGTTTGCATCCACCTCTCTTTCTCATCCTAGTACATGTATGCACGCCTGTGTGTACAGTATGTGTACGTACCCTCCATCTTTTTCTCTCATGGGTGCTTTATATTATTATCTTTCTCTCTCTTTCCAGGTGAGACTTTGTCCTCCTCTTCCTCCTCCCTCTCCACCCAACACAAGGGGCAGCAGCGGCAGCAGAAACCGCAGCAACATCACCACCTCCAGGCCGACGGCAGCCGACAACAGCAACAACACCGGCAGCAGCAGCAGCAGCATCAACACCGGCACCACCTAAACGGCTACGACTCGGGCAATTCCACCAGCCACTCCCCGGAGGACCACAACCACTACCATCACCACCGCCACCACAGACAGCAACGACAGCAACAGCAGCAACAGCAGCATCGAGGCGGCAGGCAGCAGAAGGGCCCGTCAAAGGAGAGGTCCGAACCGAGGAGGAGGGAGGAAGATGAAGAAGGTAGGAGGGGGATTAAAAGTGCAGGAGCACAGTGGATGCTCATCAGAACCCAAGCTCGTTCGTTGTGTGTACTGTAGAGCTCCCGTAATGAGCAGGTGTGTTTTCTTGGGATGGGGGGGAGGGAGGGAAAGAGGAGGTAAAATATGAAAAAAAGAACTCAAGAATATGCATGTAAAAACAGTACTACTACCTACTAGAAGATAATGTACCTTGCGCTCATTGACACTCATGCACCAGTGTTGCCAACTCCGTCCCTGAAGCTCTTGTCAAATTTACCAGTAAATCATGCCAGATTCTTTGTTTTATTTTCTGTGGCATAAAATTTTGCTTCCTACAGTAAATAAGCAACTCCTTAAAAAAGCAGCAATTGTTTTTTCTAAAAAAAAAGCAAAAAAACCCAGAATGTGTCTTGTACGTATGCTATAGAATATGCCAGTTGGCAACACTGTCATGCACTACGAACATTTCCCCATATACAGTAGTACAAGTGGTATTTCCAGTAAGGCTTTTTTGTCTTAAGAAGCCTGGCAGGTGGCTTTTCTTTCCCGGCCTACCTGGCAATCTTTTCGGAGGGAAAGGAAAGTGGGGAGGGTGGAGAAGAAAATGTCACGGCACTTTTTTCGCCTTTGTCAGCAGACCGATTGGGCTGGAGTGCCCCCCCCCCTCTCCTCCCCCCCCCACAAATCAAATTCCTCAACAGACTAGTCAGGGTAGTCTTTTTTTGCACGGTCATGAAGGCGAATTATTGCTGCTCCTGCTGAAGAAGAAGAAGAAGGAAAAGGGACTCGGGAGAGACATTAAAAGGAGGAGAGGAAGGGAGGCACAACTTTTGTTGTAGCAGTGGGAGGAGGGAGAGGGGGGGAAAGAGGCGGCCCCCGGGTGGCGGACACAGGGGTTTACTACCAGTCCGGTCCACTTGTCAGAGGAAAGGAAAGGGAAGGAGAGTGCGCCTTTCTGTGGCTTTTCGTCAACAGTGTCGACAAAATCGGGAAAATTTTTCCAAGAGGAGAGAAGAAAGTTTCTCTACAAAAAAACCCCTCGCGTTCCTTAGTGCGAAAAGTCAAAGGCTTTCCTGCATTTTTTAAAAAAGCAAGTCGTGGTTGCCGCCTCGGTGCGCTCGTGTGTGCTGTGAATGTCAGGGGAGACTTAATAGGCAACCTCCAGTCAAAAATCACTGTTGTGGCAGAAGAAACCTTGAAAGAAAAACTTTTTGGCTCTGGAAGGAGGGAAGGGAAAGGGAAGGGAAAGGGACCCCCCCGATTATTACTATTTCCTTGTTTGTAAGATTGGCAGCAGGGTGAAGAGGAGGAGGAGGAGGGGAAGAGGGGGGAAGGGAAGTGGAAGAGAGGAGGAGAAGGGTCGGAAATGACAGCAGCAGCTCTTTCCCAAGTTTGCCACCGATTGAAGAAAAGAACAGCAAAAGCAGAGGAGGGGAAGAATCCAGAAGGCGACTTTTGTAGGAGAATTTTTTTGGGGAAAAAACGAGTATTTAGTGTCTTGATTTTGTGTTTTTAGTGCTCCACGAATTTGCCAGCTTGTGTCAGCATGTTGCTTCCCCGAAATTAGCAGGGCGTATACCGTACTTTACTATTGCATGTATAGTACAACATTTAGGCCACAGGTGCCAGAAGGCTACCATGGCAGGAAAGTCTAGACGAAAAGTCAGTGGTTGACGATATGCTCGAGGGAGAGGGAGAGAGAGAGAGAAAGAGAGGAGGACTTTCAATGTTTGGCCACCGAAAACAACGAGCCTCTTTCGATCTCCTCAGATGGTGGCACTCTCCACATGCTACACATCCAATCAACCTTGATTGCAGAGGAGGTGCAGGAGGAGGAGGAGGAGGAGCCACTCTCACTCCCTCACTCTCTTGATCACGTGTGAAGTGGCCGTCACCCCGAGAGTGTAAGCTAGCAGTGAGACCTTGCCTTCTTTTCCTCCTGTCTTCCCTCCTCTCCTCCCCTCCCCCCGCCTCCACGCCCATCTGGCGCTCTCACACATGCCAAATAGCAGTCTTAAAGACGAGAGGAAAAGAAGCAACACACCCATTCTTGGCTGATGCACACCGCCCATACGAACGCAAAGTAAAAAGAGCGTCACGCGTATCACATTAAGGTGACGGTGGTTGTACAGTACATTCCGAAAGTAGGGTAGGGGCGCGAACTTCTAACTTGCTTGCCTCTGGGGCCATAAAAATTGGTGGCGATCTCGTACAGGAGGCTTCCACTTTGAGTCGCCCATTTTGACAGGGAATGATGCTTAGTTCATAGTTCAAACCATCTGAGTTTGTACTACACCTTTCCGCACCCTATAACCCTGAATGCTGCAATCTTCTTTTCTCCCTCAGCTGCGGGGTTCTCCGTTCCTCAAATGGTTGACCTTTTCCCTTCCTTCTCTTCCTCTATCTTCCGTCATCAGCATCCACTCTCCTCCTCCTCCTCCTTTTCCTCCTTCACCACCACCACTTTCCTGCCGTGCCCACGCCATCGTGACCCGAATTACTGATTATACTACTGAGGCGGAAAGGATAAGATGCTTGTGAAAGATGCTGCCACGCCTCATATCCATACGGCAGATCACTGTGCAGTAGTGTGCACAATGCTGGGAGAGATTTCATCTTCGTGTTTAAGGATGTGTGCGAGAGGAAGAAGGGAGGACTGATGTCAAACGCGTCTCAGGAGCTGAAGGAGAGGGAGAAATGGTAACCTGGTAGGTAGCTGCTCCTTTTTCTCTTCTCCACCTTGAATTATGGATCCTGTTGTTTCCTTCAGGAGACTCCCCCTGAAAAAAGAGAAGCATCGCGAGAGATAAGAGCCCAGATAATGTGCAGCCCACTTCATAATGCATGAAAGAAAGAAGGAGAGGAAATGGAAGGGATGGGAACGAAGGGGAGGCATGACTATTTTTTATCCACGAAATTCCATTGCCGTTTTCCTCTCCATCTTTTGTGTAAGAGAAGAGAGCACATCTGTTCCCTCCATCCTTTCCTCCCCCTCCTCCTCCTCCTCCTCCTCCTTCTCCTTCTCCTCCTCCTCCTCCTCCTTCTCCTTCTCCTTCTTCGCCGCCACCGTCGCCGCCGCTGCCTCCCGAAGTAATTGGCTGGATGTGCCTTGATCCATCACCCCTATGGCATATTTCGGTGGCTGCGAACGTGGAATATCCATCAAGGGAGGCAATGGAAAGGTTGCATGGAGAAAGGAGGAAGAATACAAGAAAGTGGAAAGTAGTACGTACTACATTGGTGGCAGCAAAAGAAGGATAGATGTGCGGTACCTAGGACATGAGGCCATGATGATCCATTGACGGCCCTCCAAAGTGCTCGATCGACAGTGTGACAAGAGATTTCCCCTTCCTTTCTTTCGCAGTGCTGGACTGCTCCTCCCTGGAGGACGACAACGACGGCGGCGGCGGCTGCGGCAGGACCGCCGCCACCTCCAACGGCCCCGTCGGCGCCGCCGGCGACCCCTCCTCCGCCTCCTCCTCCTCCAACTTCCTGTCCACTTGTCGGCTGGAGCTGCTGGAGCCTACGCACCGCGGCCTCCACCGCTTCGTGCCCAGGCACTCTGATGAGATCGAGGTGGACATCGGGGACCCCGTCTACGTACAGAGGGAGGCGGACGACCTGTGGTGCGAAGGTAGGCCAGCAAGAACGTCACACGAAAACGTGTCACGGCACCCCCACGCCACATTTTAACTCTTAAAACAAAGCCATCTTTGGGGAAATCAAGCATCGTCCATACAAACAAGGAGAAATTAAAAGATGAGCACACCAAAACACCCTAAAAAGTGCTTGAAGTGGGTCAGCTTCAAGAAGGTAAGTATCTAGAGACACCAGAGGAAAGCTATGGATCTCTCTTCAAGACGTGTGTACAGCCTGTCTCTTAAAAAGTCTTCCTGGTCATTGCAAACTATGGTTCCAAAATGTGGGAACGGCTTTGAGATCGGGGCCGTAGTACGCAGTAGTACAGGTACAACGTACACGGTACAAGTGCCCTTTTTTCCGCCATGAAAAAAAGTTGCTTTCTTTTGGCAGACTAGGTGCTGCACCCATTTCCTTCACCCATCACGTCCTACCTTCATGTTAGATAACTTGCTTCCCTTTCTCCTCCCCTTATTTTATCACTCCTCCAAGACTCTTAAGGCAAGTTCGGCAGAAAGAAAAGAGAGAGAGACAGAGAGGCGAAGGGGAGGGAGGACTGATCAAATTAGAGGAGGAGAAGGAGCAAGAAAGTTTCGCTTATCTTTCTTGGTTGGTCTTTTCAAAAGGTGTTGAACTTTGCTCTTTTCTTCTACCGGTTCCAAATTCTTTCTTTCCCTCCTCCTCCTCCTCCTCCTCCTCCTCCTCCTCCTCCTCCTCCTCCTCCTCC
>JAAUYM010063491.1_pt1 | contig 21655 bp, 24 predicted proteins | sample 7278001 | NCBI WGS metagenome assembly JAAUYM01 (sample SAMN14350224, study PRJNA611818) | marine sediment metagenome | isolation source: surface marine sediment (1.8m) | place: French Polynesia: Moorea | collected 2018-08
AGATAAGAAGGAATGTGAATGAAAACATTGTTGAAATACACACTACATACAGTACTTTGGTTACGGTACAACTAGTATCAATTAATTTTTAGGAATGGTTTCTTCTTTTCTTTTGACCATGCTCTGACCGGCTCGTTGGCCGTTTACTATGTTTGCTCTAAATTTAAATTTATTGTTAAGATGACCCGCTTGCGGACAACCGACAGTACTAGCTATACAGTATTGACACAGAGGTTCGAGCCTTTACTGGGAATAAATGGTTACACACACACACACACACACACCTCCTAGAGTGCAATGATAATACACAGTAGGTATATGCGTAGAAATTCAACTAGTACCTCTGTTATATGTTATCTTGCACATTTGGGGATGTCCTTCTGGCCCACTACTATGTGATGTACAATCTCGTATGTAGCATTGCACAGCATTATAGGAGAATGTCCTCTCTCTCTCTGTTCCAGGTTGTGGGCCAGATCGTTGGACCAATCCTTACCAAAATTTGCATGGAGTGCTCTTTTTCAATGGGGATGGACATAGGAGAGTAAAATTTTTTATAGGGGTACCCCAAATGGGTGCCTAAATTATGCGCAAAAATAAAAAATTGCCAAAAAGGGTCAAAATGTCCTCCAATCAAAAAGTTACATAAGAGTTGTTCAGGACCCCCCAAAATGGGGGATTGGATCTGACCGAGGCCGAAACTGAGGTTGCGACTTATTAGCTTTAAGTGGAGGGTAAGGGAGGAAGGGTGAAATTGAAAAGAAAGTTATTGGACAATATATAAGATAAAAATTAATGCTAGATTGATCTTTTAGCTAGCGAGCGAAGCGAATTTGGGCACGAGCCACACTGGGAGCTGCCGAAGGCCTCCCAGTGTGGCTCGTCATAATTTGGGTTTTTACACTTGCAAAATCTTACCCAGCAATGCGGGTAGCTTCAGGCTAGTCATATCGTATCGTGTATCGTATGGCAATGATGGCAATGGCAATTTACACACTTCTACCCGACCGGACATACCTTGTATCGTCGATTTATATGTGACATATTTTAAGGATAACTTGCTTAATGCTCGTACTTTACAACTTTAATACATATACTGTACTTATTCCTGTAGCGGAAAAAAAAATAAAACTTGACATAAATGGCAGTTAAAATAGACATACATATGCGCTTACATACTAGTAATGTCTGTCTGGTCGGGTCATTTTTGACAAAATAAGAGAGATTCGCCAATGTGCAAAGATTGTAACTACTGTACCTAGATACTGTATCTGTGTATCGTGTATTGCCTCGTATATCGCGATACTTTTGCCGTAATTGGGTAATGATGGGAAAGGAGACAAGGAGGACGAAGTCCCGACTCCTTGACTCAAATCACCACCCAAAAAGGGTGCCCAGTTTATGGCCAAAACGGGAAAAAACGGCTATATTGGACAGGAGGCCTTGGGTCAAAAATTGGGAAAAAAATCTTATATTTTGAGCCACACGCAGGTAGCTTCAGGCTAGTTTCCTTATAATCTAAGACAGTTTGTACCAGTAATAGTAATTTTAGAACTCTTTCCAAAATTCCTTCAAACAGAATTATATTACCGCGTCCTTTTTTACATGACGTAAACTTTCTCTGCCTGGTCGAACGCATAGATCTCCTTGGTCCTCGGGCAGATGATCTGTCCCTCGTTCTCCACAGCCATCTTGGCCAGTGCCTCCTCCCCATACACAAACCCATTGGGGAGCATCAGGGGCTGGTTGTGCTCGTTCAGTGGGTGACCACTGATGTAGCAGATGAGTCTGGACTGTGAGCAGTGGGCGTAAGGCAGCTGGTGGGCCAGCTGGTGCAGTGGTTCCTGGCACACGGGGCACTCGCTGTTGCGGTCCACGGGGCCCGCACCCTTGGGCGAGGAATCGTTGCCGTTGGTCTCCATCGTCGTCGCCTCCCCCTCTGTCGCGCCGTTTGGTTCGTCAGAAGAGGATGCTGCGGCCACAGCCGGCCTCTTCTTGGAGGAGCACCGCTGCGTCTTCAAGCTGCTGAGTCCGGCCTGCAGGGCCACCGAGAAGACCGACTGCGTGGACAGCTGGAACAGTCGGTAGTTCTCGGCGCGGAACTGCTCTATCAGTCGCTGCCACCTCTCCTTCGAGAAGAGGTCACGGTAGACGGGGTGCAGGGAGGAGGGGGGCGAGGAAGAAGAAGAAGAAGAGGAGGAGGAAGCTGAAGGACAGAAGGCCAAGAGCGCCATGGCGCGCTGGACGGTGGAGAGGTTGTCGGAGTCGACGGACGCTGCAGATGAAGAGAGGTGCTTTCTGGCATGCCTGACTGCCTCCATCTTCTGGCCGGCCCTCACCAGCTCGACAAACTCCTGCAGGCGCAAGTTGAACTCCAAAGTCGACTTCATTTTCCGCATCTTGGACTTGTTGTCGTGGCACCAGCTCAGGCACTTGGACGTGTCCTTTGCAGAGAGGGACTCCTCCACCTCCTTGGCCACAAGGAACAGATTGATGTTGGTCAGCTCAGTGATGCCGGCAGCCTGAGCAAGTCTATTTTGAAGAGTAAGATTACGAGGTAGCATGCAGAATACACAACCCAAATTTAATCCAAATTGCACTAGTACTACGTATGTACGTTGGCTGCCCACCTGATGGCCGAGTTGTAAAATCCGGACCTGAGGAAGTGCTCCACCAACATCCTGTCCACCCTGGTCTTCCTCCAGACTGCCTGGGCTGCCGGGTTGGAGGCTGCGTCTTGCCCCGCGTCGACGCCCCCTCTGAGGTGCTCCAGACGGTGCTTGCAGTTGGCTGCTGCGTCCATCTCCGCCTTCACCGCCTCGTTGGACCTGGACTGGAAGGACTCCAGCCTGGCCAGGGCGGCGTCTAGCTGCGTCGCCGCCGCCGCCGCCGCTGCCGCCTCCGCCTCCGGGTTGGCGTCTTCCCCGCCGGTCGGCGCCGAGACCACCTTCTCCGCGGCGTCGACGGCGCTCATCACGTGCGTCATCTCCCGCTCGATGACCTTCTGCGCCGACCGGAAACGCTTGTTCAGGTTCTCGTAGGGCACCTTCAGGGTGGGGTGCTCCAGGGCCTTAATGTCCGCCATCTTGTCCGACTTTGAGGAGGGCCGCAGCCACAGTGGGGACACTAGGGGGAGGTGCAGACTACCAGGAAGAGGGGTTGATTTTCCGTTCGCCTTAGAACTCTATCCTCTTGGCTCTCCGTCTGCGTCTTTGTTCCTTCTTTATCTTTTTTTTCATCCACCCGACCAGACCCGCGTCAGCTGATGCATATGCACTGCTCTGCTCTGCTCTCCTTTCCCCTCCATTGAACAAAGAGGCGCGATATACGAATACATGTACGTACCGTCCTATGCCCCCGTCCGCTTAGTACCCGACGAGGCCTTTATCTCGTCGGTACATATCTGGCATACTTCAAACATAATAACCTGTTAAAGTTATTATGCTTAAGAATAAGTACAATAAGAAACAAGAATAACTTCTTCATAATAACGACCTTTTTTCTCTCACTCGTAGCTTGGTCAAAATAGTAGCAAATTTACTGTAACGGTGGTCTGGTTGGGAAAGCTGATGGCAGAAACATTGCAAAGGCCGTCATCAAATTTTCGTCATCAAATTTTCGCTAATAAATATGCTGATTTGCTGCCAAAACGCCTTTAATCTGATAAACTCGGGGCGCAAAAATTGTGCTCAGAGGTGCGAAATCGCTTTCTTGATCATGGGCAAGATCTGCTTTCTGGAGATGGACTTCTTGCTCCTGGTGTAGTAATGGCAGCCGCTTTTTACACGCTGGTATTGGATGCCATACTCCTTGTCTAGGAGAAAGAATTTCAAGGGTGATAATGGGCTTGAACATGAGCTTACAACGAACGAACTCTTGCCTTACGTACATTCATCGTCATCTTGGAGGGTCCGCTTGATGCATCCTGCCACCTTCCCCTCCGCAGGATAGACCACCATGTCCCCAGGTCCGAGCAGGACGGCTCCTCCCAGACCGCGCCTCTCCGCTACGTCTCGCAAGTCGCCCTCCAGGGTGCCCCTCTCGATCAGATCGCGGCACGAGAAACACGGGATCGTGGACACGAAGACCCTTTTCTCGCTGGAGGTGTAGACTACCTACATAATAGCAGTCTGTGGCAATAAGTTTTCAGCGTTCTTCCACACCGCTCCTGCACTTTTGCCCCACCTTGACATCTTTTCTGATGAGCATGTCCGTGGAAAAGCTGGAGACGTCTCCCTTCGCGTGCGAGAGTCTCCTGAGCAAGACTTCTCTCGTCTCGGGCAGCGGCCCCTCCGTCCTCAGAAGCCCTTCTACCCTCTCCAGGATGGACACGTCCTTCGGCGTGGTCTTCATCCGCGCGGGGTCCAGGTTGACGGTGTCCACAACGATGGCCGCTCGCACCAGGTGCAGGAAGGACAAGTCCTTCACCTCCGGCCTCGTCCTGAATATCTCCTCTGCCACCAGGGTGGAACAGGACCCGACCTTCTCCACGACGAAGCGCTCGGGTGGCGACTTCCTCTCGACGTCGTGGTGGTCGTACACCTTGTACACGATGGCGCAGAAGAGATGCAAAAGACGGCGAATGGCGGCAGGAAGGGAAAAAGGGTGTCATGTTACGAACCTCAGTCACCCTCTCGTCTAAATGGAGCAGCTCCGGAACGTTGATGACATTGTGGTCCACCAGTATTACCTTCAGATTCTACCAACGTTAAGCAAAAGCGTGTGGGGTTTTTTTTGCACACTCGTGCCAGAATTTAGAAAAACCTCCATTTCTATCTTGCCGAAACATTCTTCAAGTCCAAGTCCCCCACGCAGGGAATTGCATCTACCGGCAGCCCGAGGTTGTTAAAGGCCTCCAGAACCTCCGTCTTGAGAGGCAGATCCTCCCGGAGGAACGGGAGCATCGGGAAGGCGCGCGTGTTTTTGTCCTTGCCAAAAAAAAAAAAAAGCCAAGTTGTCGGACATTGTTTGTCTCCACTATTTATTAGAGTATAGTACTTCTACTGGTAAATGCGCCAAACGTGTTGTGTCGGTCACCTGGTGTCGATGCCAGGCCAGTGCCACGCTGGAGACGAAGGTGTCGAGGTCGCCCGCCTCGTTCCCCAGCACCGCCACGACGGATTTGCCGTCGCCCCCGAGGAGGCCCTTCTTCGCCACCTCCGTCAAGTCCAGCACCAAGTACTGTTTAAGCGACGACATGCCACTTGAGCTCCTTCTGACGAGCTGTTTCAATAGTCCCCCGCACATCTGGTCCCTCTCCCCCTGTCCTAGCAGTTCAGCCAAGACCTTTTCACTCTTTCTGCTCCCTTTCTTCGTTCTGTTGCACCGGCGGCTCTCCGAACCTGTCCTTGAGCGCTGTGACCACGTTGGCCGTTTCCTGAAGCTGCGAGAGCACTTCCTTGACCGCCAGCTCCTGAGCAGACTGGAGCTCTGTTACCTGATTTTTGGAATAGGGGAAATATTCTATAGAAAAAAAAATAACACTACATATTTTTCATAATGAGTAAGCTTTTGGGATTAATTTCACCGTACTGTGTTAAGTACTGCGATCTGTGAAGTGTACCGTATTCCAAAGTACTTTGAGTGTTTAAAGCCATAACCTCATGTGAAGCATTAAAAAGCTCATTGATGTGTCACACCTCCTTGACGAGCGCCTGGTAGTCCGCTTTTATGTCCTGGAAGGATCGCAGGAGGTCTGAGGCGCCCTCGGCCGAAGAGAGAGACCCCTTGTCACTCCCCACGGCCGCAAGCTTCTGGTCCACCTCCCACTCGATCCGCTGAAGCTTCTTCTCGGCGCCTGCGAAGCAGTTCTCCAGACCCTTCAGGGCGGTAGAGATCTCGACTGAGGAGGAAGACAGCTCAGAAGGAGGAGGTGGGACTGACGTCATGGCGGGGGCAAGACGAGAAGGTCATTCAGACGATAAGGGCGGGAAAACTTCTACTGCTTTGAAAATTTGCAATTTCTTATCTGCATGACCCACCGCACAGCCACCACACCAACCGCCTTTCTTTTTGGTTCCTCCTCCGTCTTCTTTATTGTTGACACCATTGGCTGTTGGGCGGGACAAAGGCAGGCCGCCATGATGGGCAGCTCAAAATGACACCTGATTGCGCATGCGCAGAACACATCTGCACTTCTGCACGTTGAATATAAAAACAAACAGCAAAGGCACATGGGAATGGGATGGGAAAAAGCTGTGGAAAGTTGAACGTGTCGTGAAGGTGCTGGGTAACTGTGGAAACCCCTAACTAATGTCCATGGCCGCCGCATTGTGTTGCACTGTTATCCTTTTGCAACCACGCCACTGACCGCCCGGCCTCAAAAGCGGTGCCCTTTAAAAGCAGGACCGCAAAGTGCTCCGATCGCCATGTTGGACAACGGGGCCGCCAGCGGCAGACAGGAGTGCGTCCTGGTGACGCCGTCCAACGCGTCCCAGTGGCGCGCCATCTTCCGTTGCGCCAGGGACGCCGACGCCGGCGTCCCGCCCTCGACCTCTCCTGCGACTGCGTCGCTCCGCGCCGCGGTGTCGGCCTGCGGCGTCGACGACCGGCGGCTGGCAGCGGTCATGCAGTCGCTCCTGCGCCAGTCCGCGCGGCACCTCTCCGGCGCCGACCTGGCCTCGGCGGTCGTTCTTTGCTGCCGCGTGGTCGAGGTGTCTCCGGGACCGAGAGAGGTCATCAGGGACTCCTCACTACTCGTCGAGCACCTTCCGAGGGCCTCCAGGAGCGTCGAGTTCGAGCCACTCCTGGAGGCACTCCTTTGGGAGGCGTCTCGGCTGGGACCGGACCTGGCCGTTCAAGTAGCGGTCTCAAAAACGGAGAGTGAAGCTCCTCTCACTTTCCTTCAGTGGCTTCAGCAGCTGGCCAGGTTTGTCGGAGGGGGATAACATCATTTACGTCTCATTTTCTTGTACTACGTATACTATGTGCAGGTACCTTTCTGAGCAGAGTCTGCCCATTCCTGTGACGTCCTCTGCGGTCTCCTGTTTCCGTGCCCTCCTGAGCTTCAGTCCCTGCACTGTGGAGGCTGTCGTGGGACAAGTCGCGTCAACTATTCTCTACAATGTAGATCAGGTGGATCCTGTCCCATTCTGGAGCGATCTCCTAAACCATTATGCAAAGCTGAGACAGGCAAGACTGAAGCACGTTTTTTTTTTTGCTTGCACATGTCATGTTTGACCCTAATTTTCCTCTCCCCATATTCAGATTCCGAAGTTGATTGCAAAACTGTTTATAGCAACATGTAGTACTATGGACCGACGGCAAGAGTGCCTGGCACTGAGACCCTTGTCCCCTGAGTGCCTGTCCGCATTCGCCAACGCCGTCACCGCACTCTCCCTGGCGCAGTGCGTCGACCTATGGAAGACGTTTCTGTACCACGCCGGGACCGCTGCAGAGATGTCCGGAGAGGAGGAGAGGGGGAAGAGAAGCGCCACCCTCTGCATCCTGGAGGACTTCATGTCTTGCTTTCTGCGGAGCGCCGCCGTCGTGGACTTTACCGTGCCGCGCACGTCCCAGGCCAAGGTTGCCTCCCTTCTGTCCGACACCTTCGCCATCGTCACCTCTCTCCTTTCCGTTCTCCCTCGCGTCCGCGCCGCTACCGTCGAGCTTGGGATGGCCCTAAGGGCCTACAGGAATACACCTTTGCCGGAAGAATTCTTCAGTAAGATGGGGGAAGAGGGTGGCAGGCAAGACGTGCAACTCAAATTGAGCATTCTCAGGTTTGGGCATGTGTCTGTTCACATTGTCCAAACTACAGCTTTCTAACTGCGCGTGTTTATTTCGTTCCAGTGGAACCGAGTCAGAAGTGAAGAAGATTGCATGGAAGCTGCCAGCAAAGGAAGGCAACTGTCAGGAGCTTGTACGCAACCTGGACCTCATATCGGAGCATCTGCAGGGAGAGCAAGTAATCAAGCTGGCAAGGACGCTCTTTGGCAGGTAAGATCCGCATGAAGTAAAGCTACGAGTATGAGCCAAGTGGCCTGTTATGGAAGAGTTAAAAATGTGCGCTTCAGAGAGAGAAGGATGGAAGAGGCCCATCCGTGGTTGCATAGTGATGTTTTGCAAGAAAGTCGTCTCCTCCAGCGCGGAGTCCTGGTCAGTCTTCTTGTTCACCTTTCGGACGTCTTTGACGTCGACCCCACCTGCGAGGAGGTCATGAAACCATTCACGAAACGACAGGGTCAGTTGGTGCTGGCTGGTTTACTTCCGGGTATGTGGTTTCTTAGAAAGGAAACAGCGCTTTGTTTCTTTTTGCAGTTGAGCTCATCAACCTATCGGAAGAGAAACTGGAAATGCGGCTGAAAAGGTCGTTCCAGGTCCTGGAGTCGGCTCTTCTGTCAGACACGACCAACCCCTCGCTGGATCCCAAGTTTTACTTCAGAGTTCCCGTGAGAGTGCTTGAAGCCTTGCCTCTTGAAGCAATGGATGGCAACAACCATCTAGCAGTAAGTTCTGCAGATCTTTTATACTTCTTTTTGACCAAACGCTCAAGATTTTTACTTATGTTGAGAATATTTCCCGTCATTTATATATACTGCAATGCTTCTTTTCCAGTCCGTCCTGGCAACACTCATTCTGTTGGCAGTGTCGACTCACAGTGAGGTCAATGACCAGTTGTTGCGCGTTCTTGCGCGATGTCTGGACCCAACCTGGAGATCGACGAAGCTACTCACAGTATTGAATGCTGGAAAGCTTTTAGCGTGGTTCTCCAGACTGAGGTAAGATTTAGGCAAAACAACCATTGTTGGCAAACAGTGGTTTAGTTTTTTTTTCAGGTATTACGGCGAAACTGCCTTTCTGAAGCAATGCCTGTCCTCCCTCTGCCAAAACCTGGTCCGCTACATCCGGGACTACGAGAGGTCCTCTTCCGGGCTATCACAATCTCTGGACAAGCTGGCGGCCTCCACCTTGGGAGCGTCCGAACTATCCTCAGGGCTACAGTCAGTCCTGCCGTGCCTGGTCCTACTGGAGGCCCTGTCAAAGCCATTGATCCACCGCGACACTACCAGGGAGAAGCTGGAGCTTTGTGAAGCGCTGATGGCGAGGCTTGCGGAGCACTTCCGGACAGGATTTGGGTTGTCCTGTTTTTGCCAAGCATCGTCCCCGAGACCAGCAACGTCACAGTGGCACCTCTTGGCCTTGGAGGGCCTGACAGCCTTGTTGCACGCGTGGAACTCTTTGCCAGAGGGCAGTGGCGACGGCGAAGAACGTCTGAGACCTGATCCCGAATCTTGGCTTCCTCTGATGAAACATGCCGTGGCCTGTGCCATTGAGTGGTGTGGTGGTGACGATAATGATGGCGGTGGCGACGGCCGTGGAGTGAGAGACCGATTTTTGGTGGCTGCCCTGGAGTCTGAAGGTGCCGTTCGAAAGTGCTTCCCAAAGATGTTTGTGACCAGGCTGTGGAAGAAGCGGGTGGTGAGTCGTCCGTCGTCCTGCTCCGATGAGCTACTGAAGAAGGCCTTGGAGGCACTGGACAGTGACGACCTGCAGACAACTCTCGTCAGCGTCCAGAAGAGCAACGTAGTGAGTTTTTCTGTGTATAGTACAGCTTGCTTGCAGTAGTGAACGTGAAGCCTTTTTTTTTCCTTGTCATGTATTTCCAGGAAGGGTATTCCTCCTTTGCCTTTGCCATCCGCATCTGTAGCTCGTTGGTCTCCTCCTCCAAGCCTTTGCTGGTGGCTGCCAGGAGGACGCACCTGGAGGAAGTTCATCCGATACTGCAGTCGGTGGCGCTTGCCCGTGATGGCGCGGACGTCGCCCTGCCCGCCAAGACGCACATGCTGCTCAGCGTGCTAGCACTGGAACGAGGTCTCTTATTTGCAGAAAAGGTATGAGATCTCGACCTATCATAGCCTTCATCTCATCGGTACATGTCTCGCGTATAGGTATATTTATCCATGTAAGTACAGTAAATGTTATTTTTTTTTTTTTGCCTCAGCCTCAGATTAGCTCTGCGTCTGAGGGACGCTGCCTCACGACCGCCCTGCAGCTGGACCTAACACGTCCTCTTAGAGATGGAAACCATCAAGACTTTTTGTCCCTTTGGCGGGCTGCCTATGAGGTATGGTAGCACTTGGAGACCGAAACGTTTGTGTGCTTACCTTTTCTTTTTTGGTGCATGTTGCATTTTGTATTAGGTAGTATCTAGTGCTTTCCTGCGTCGCCTGAACTCCCTGGTGCTTTCGCGGATCCCCACGGTGATGTCGGTGCTCCGCCTCCTCCTCGCGGGTGTCGTTGAAGCCGCCACCATCGATGGCAGGACCCAGCGCAGCCTGTGGCAGTTGGACCCTGGACAGCTCAGAGAAGTCTCCCTCTGCGCGGCGGACTTTGACAGGTGACGTCTGACCGTGTCGTTAAACCTGCTCCTGCTCCGACCAAAAGTGGAGACTTGCTATTGTTTGACACGTTCAGGCTCCTGGAGCACGTCCGCCACGCCAAGGCCGACTTCGCCCGCGTGTCCCCCTACCTGGTGTCGGACGTGGTGTCCTGCCTCTGCGCCCGCGCCCTCCATTCTCCGGTCAGGGAGGCCCTCATCGACGCCGTCAGGAAGCTGTTGGACCTGTGCGACAAACACTCGGTTGACTTCCTGTTCGCGACGCTGTCGGAGGCTGCCAGGGAGGTCTTCAGAAAGTTGCTGCAAGAGTACAACGCCTTCCACAAGTACAAGGGGAAGGTCTAAGAAAATAAATTTTTGTACTATTCATTTCAAGAGCCTTATTGGGAGCTAGTTTGCTTTGGTATGGACAGTCAATATTTTTTTCTGCCACTTATTTCTCAGTAACCCCCGCCCAGCTCCCAAGACGCGCACACACAGTTCGATATAGCAAACGTGAGTGCCATGTGCCCACCATGATTAACACGGGACCAAAAAAATAGCTGGTTGTCATACGAAGTACTCGTATTATCGACCACTCTTCAATTGTAATTTAGACTTCTAGTACTCATCGCATTGTCGAATAATTTTCTCCTTACATGAGTAACTAAATAATTGCATGTAGTACAGTATAGTTACATCAGGAGGAAGACGGGACACATCCACGCACTCGTAAGGATGTGCCCACATCAAAAAAAAAAAAAATCACCCACTAACTATATTAAATTTTGTGTCTTGCAAGACTAGCGTCGGGTAAGTCCGGTTTCTCGATGCCTCCTAGTGTTCCGAGCCTGCTGCCTCGCCGGCCGCGTCATCCTCCTTGGCAGAATAGACGGCGAAGTCCTCGTCCCCCTTACTCTCTCCCCGTTCGTCGTCTTCTTCCTCAACTGCGTCAGCTTTGCCCTCCTCTCGACCAGCAGCGACTGGAGGAGACAGTGAGACAGCATTGTCAGGACCATGACCCTGGTCATTTTCCTGCAAGAAAAAAAAAGGAAATTGCATGTTATGTACTAGGCTCCACGAAAAAAAAAAAATCTCACTTCGTGTGATTTGCCGTTCGCCTCTTCTTTTTCCTTTCCGTCGTCGCGTCCTTCCTTGCGGACATGCCGCTCCGTTTCGTTGCCGTCGTTGCCGTCGCCGCCGTCGCCGCCGTCGCCGCCGTCGCCGCCGTCGCCCTCATCGGTCAAAGTCGGCATGCTCAGCGCAGGAGGGGGTAACTCCTCTCTCCGGACGGAAGACAAGGACACTTCTTCTTCTCCTCCTTTCCCTTCTTCAACGACTTTGTCATTCTTCCGACAATCTTTAGGTGGCTCCGCCTCCTCCGTGTTGGGACCTGACTTTTCACCACTTTCCTCGTTGGCAGGACCTGAAGAGTCCTCATTCTGTTGCTGGGGCTGAGGTTGGCCGACATTTTGGTCTGTCGTAGAGAAGCTCAACTGGAGCGTCTCCTCCACGGCTTGGTGTTCCTCCTGGACCTGCTGCTGGTGAGACTGCTGTTGTGGTGGCGGCAGCTGCTGTGCTTGACTCACGGAGACCACTGGAGCAGGGTTCCCGCTGTTGTTGCCAACATCTTGAGCTGATGCGGTTGTTGGATTATTTCCGACCTGCAAAAGGATAAACAAGGTACTAAGTGGCCCTTAATTATTGCAGGACTCGCTGGACATTACCTGTATGTTAAGATGTCCGCACTGCTCGTCGGTCAAGTCAGTCAGAATCATCTGTCCTCCCGGCAGCACCAGCAACACTTTGTTGGAGGGCTGCTGTTGCTGACCGTGGTGCTGTGGAGGCTGGGATCCCAAGAAGTGCTGCTGCTGCTGCTGAACTGCACCATCAATGTGAGGCATGACGAGTGTGCCATCATCTGATAGCTGTAAGGTGCCGCTGGAATACTGTTGTTGCTGTGAGGCTCCAGCGTCCATTGGAACAGGACCCAACTGCTGAAACTGTTGCTGATGTGGCTCAAACACCTGACTGTGGCCCTGTGATGCCAGCATGAGGGGCTGTTGCTGTTGGGTCCCCTGTTGACCGTTCAGAATAGCGGAACTTCCTGCGGGAAACATTTCTTGCTGTTGCTGCTGTTGCTGTTGCTGCTGCTGCTGTTGCTGCTGCTGTTGTTGTTGCTGCTGTTGCTGAAGAATAACTTGATCGCTGATAGAGACTTGCAACAGGTTGGTGCCGACAGCAGACGTAGACGGAGGAGGAGGAGGGGGTTGGTTCACAATCGCCGCTGTTGATCAAAAAGAAATCATGTCTACGTATTTTACTTGAAAACAACAACAAAAATAAAACTTTCTTGCCTGTCTGCAACTCTCCCTGTCCATCACCAATATCTTCGATCCCAGCCGCGCCCTGAACTGGATTTGACATGGTCTTTACGACAGGGGCTTGAAACGGGCTCCCGTGCCTGTCGACCAGGAGTCCGGAGATCGGATCCAAGTGGTACTCGTTCTCCTGCTGCTGGGAGGGGTGATGGTGGTGGGCCTGCCCCTGGGGCTGGTGGTGGTGCTGCTGCTGTGCGCGAACCATACCGTGGCCGGAGCCGTCAAGGGTTGTTGTTGTCACCTCCTGCAAAAGAAACAAAAACCGCTTCGATTTAGAATGTGACCTTGGAGAATAGAGTGCAATGCTACTAGTGCTAAAGCACCTGCATCTGATCCTCAGTTCTTCTTCCGGCGAGGTTGTCGGTGGTCGAAGTGACCTCTGCTGCGGTAGGTGGACTGAACCTCTCGCCGAGGGCACCGTCCTCCCCCTTCGCTGAGGTGGTGGCGGAGGCCCTGTTCCCGCTTTCCGTTCTCCCCTGCTGCTGGCCCCCCTGACTCTGCGCCAGCTCCTCCGCCGTCGGCTTGTACGTTAGTCTCACAAACTGAGCAGAAGCAGGAGAAGCTGACGTACTAGAGTTCGTCGTTGCTCCTGTGCCGGCAGCGGCGGGGTCATCGGCCGCGACTGCTGCAGTCGCGGCCGATGACTTCTCGCCACTTTCGCCTCCTCCGACAAGTATCGTCTTCACGGTGCTCTTGATGGCCACGGGTAAGGCGGTCTCCGTCGAAGAGGAAGCCCCTCCTCCACCAAGTTCCACCACCTTGGTCGTCCCGGAACTCCTGCTGCTGTTGTCCCTCCTTAAATGGCCGAGCTGATTGCTACCTCCTTCCCCTCCTCCTTCTCCCCGTCCACTACCACCGCTTCCCCCTCCCCCAAGCGACGGCGAGGGGTCCCCAGAGTCCTTCTTCTTCACCCTGTATTCCTCCCTGCCGCGCTCATTGATCTGCCTCACCATCTCGAACCCAGGGGGCACCAGCGACGCGAGCTTCTCCGGTATTTGAGTCGCCTCGGATGCGAGCGGTGACCTCCCCGCCGATGGCGACGGCGACGGCGACGGCGACGGCGACGGCGACGCTCCAGATGGTTTGGCCGGCGTTCCCGGGGCTGCGGCCATCGAATTCTTCTTTAGACGACCAGACCTCCGCTTTCTCACACTGGCGATCTCTTCATCCTCTTCCAACGCTTCTCCTTCGTCCGTGCTGATAGAACCTGGCTTTTCTCTGCGACGTCGCTTCCGCTGGTACCTCTCACTCCGGTGTTCCTCCTCCTCCCTCCTCCTTCTCTTTCTCTTCTTCTTTCGCTTGGTTTCTCCCGGAGAGATCATTCCCGCATCTCTCGTCGCCTGGAGGAGTGTCAAGGCTCCTCTTCCTCCCAATTTTAACACTTGGACGTCACAGTCTTTAGAGCTGGAAGTTTTCTCTCCGGACTGGAATCGCCTCTTTCTACCGCGAGTGCGCCTGGCTTTCTCGCTGAGATCATCATCCACCATCTTCTCGTCTTCATTCGCTCCTTCGTCGTCGTGTGGTCTTTCCTCTCGGCTCCATCCCCACTTTCCTCTCCCTCTCCCTCTTCCTCTTCCTCTTCCTCTTCCTCTTCCCCTGCTCCTTCCCCGACCTCTGCCCCTACCCCTGCTGCCACTCCCTATGGTCTCTTCCTTACTTTGCATCCACTGCTTGACCTTGTCGATAGCTTCCATACGACTGCGACGCCGCGGGCGAGACGACGTGCCATCGGGGTCACCCTCTTCCACAGGAGGCACAGGAGTGCCGAGATCGGGGTCAGCCGAAGGTTCAGCAGGAACTTGGGAGACGTCCTTCCGAGGGCGCAGGGTGCTGCTCCTCTTTACAAAGGTCCACCGCGGCTTCCCTCTTCCCCTGCCGCCGCGGCCCCTTCCTCTTCCACGCCGCACTCCGCGACCTCTGCCCCTACGAGACTCTGGTGGTGGGACTGAGAGGGAAGGAGGCGGAATCGAAGCGACAAGTTCATCAGATTCCTCGTTTTCCGAGGGAAAGGCCGAGGCCTCAGCGGAATGAGCGGCAGCAGGAGCCGGAGGAACAGGAGGAGGAGGCCTGTTGCGGGACTCGAAGGCCTCGATGAGCTTCGGGTCCAATGCAGAAGCCGGCTGCCAAATCGGGTTTGCGTGATGCCTACAACATATGACAATAACCTTTATAGTTCAAGACTAAAAAAACCCAACAAATTATATCTAAAAATTTCCATACCTGAACATGACGCAGTAGTCTTCTCCCTTCTGCGCGAGTATCTCTTCCGCCTCGTCCGGCGAAGGTCCGGTAGTTCCCACCGAGGCGTCTGCCGTCCCAGCCTCGTCTGTCTGGGTCGTCGTCGTGGAGACGGAGACGCGCCGCCTCGGATGCGCACTCAGCCCAACCGCTGCGGCCGCGATCGCTTCGAAGGAGGACGTCATGTCCTTGGCTGCCGCCAACTGCGCGTCCTCGGTGCTTGCCGCCGCCGCCGGTGACTTGGACCTCCCCAGCAGCCTCAGGCGGCGTTTCTTCTTATGAGGGGTGGCCGTGGCGGTGGAGGAGGTGGCCTCTGTGCAGACGCTGCTGGCGGCGTCCACCGACTGTCGTCTCCGGCGAAGTTCGGCAGGTGGGACCGACGACACTTTTGGTGCGGGCACAGGAGCAGTCGAGGAAGACATGACAGGCCCATCCTGCCTCTCGAGATGCCTCTTTGCCCGCACCTGATCCGACTGCGAGATGACGACTGAGGGCAGCAGCAGCATGCATTCACCCTGTCCAGGCTCCTCGCCAAGCTGGGGCCACGCTTCCGACACTTCTTCTTTAATCTCGATCTAGTATGGAAATTACATAGGTAATGAACTAAACATAACCACCAGGTAAACACAGAATTATTAAACTGTTTTAAGGTTTATCTTGACTTACTAGTGAAGGTCCATTTTGCCCCTCTACCCACTCAGGAGGTTCCCTCTCCTTCGGGAGATTACGGTAGTTCTCCTGGCCTCCGAATACGATTTTCCCCGCCTTCCCCAGCGCTCGGAGGCTGGAGGCCGCCCTTGTCCAACCCCGGCGGCTGCGGTGACTCAGACGAGTCCACTTCTGATGGATGCGACGGTTGAGGTTCTCTACAAAAAAAAAATGGACTATTTATTAGAAATGATCCTATTAAATCCACACGTGGGCAAAAAAAGCAATTTTTTTTAAGGTTCAGGAATATACTCATAACTTTTACCTCTGTCTGAGATAGCCACCTCTGCCTCGTCCAGCACCCTCCTGACGGTGTTGGCCCACAGCACGGCGGCCACGGCCTCATCGGTGCGGTCAGTCAGATCCTCCTTGGCCGCCGCGTCCCCCTTACAGGTCTTGGAGTGGGAAGAGAACTCTTCCAGCAGGTGGAAGGCCGCCCTACACCTGCCACAGACCAGGACGTCCAGGCGCTCGAACAGGCGGGCAGAGTCCTTGGTGGGCACGAACGAGTCCAGGATCTTGTCGACGGCGGAGGATTCGTCAGAGAAGGAGGTGGTGGAGACGCCGACGGCCGCACGGTGGAGATGGAGAGACAGGTAGTCGTCCTAAGGAAGAGATGATCAGACGTTCACACTATAGCAATTGAATGGCAACCCTGGCAATGGCTGTCAACCATGTCTCGCTGTCTCACTCACCTGCACTGCGTCCGGGTCTAGGACGGGTAGCCTCCCGGGCCTCATGAGCGGGTCTGCGGTCGCCGGCGCCGCCACCGGCAGGCGGGAGAGGGAGGAGGGCACGGACGTGGCCCCGGGCAGGGACTTTTGTGGAGCCCTGGTGGCCGCCGCGGCCGGGACGCCGTCCTTCGGGGGCGGAACAGAGAACTCAGCCGGGGGGATCGGGGGAGGGCGGAAGTACCGCTCGGCGGTCACGGCCAGCAGGGAGGGCGAGTGGGAGTCGCGACGCAGGGGCGACTCCTCGGACGACGCAGAGTTGGCCGCGGGGAAGGGCAGGGCTTCCTCCTCCCTCTCCGTCCTGGCCCTTCCTCTGCCTCGACCCCGGCCCCGGCCTCGGCCCCGGCCCCGACTCCGGCTCCGGCCATGACCCCGGCCTCTTCTTCCACGGGGGCCTCTCTGGGCAGAAGACGAGGCGGCACCCGAGCCGGACTTGAACTCGGGAATGACCGAATCGCTGGGATCCATGGCGACAACAGTTCGGGGGGGGAATGGGGATGGAGTGGAGGGAGGAGAGCTGGTGCTCTCTCTAAACCAAGAAGCGCTTTCTCTCTAAACCAACGCAAGCCATAGAAGAGAGGGAGAGAAGAGGAGAGGAGGAGGAGGAGGGACGACAGCTGTCGATAGGAAAACCATGGATATCTGGAATGAGAAGGCGGATATGTTTGTATGAATGTTCTATAATAATATCGCTGTAAAATCATAATTTATTACTTCTAAATTCTTTAAAAAAATAATAATAAAAGGAGCCAATCCCAAGCAAAATAATGACAGATAAATATTGATATTGTCATCTAAGCTTCCAGCTAATTCTGAATAGGCTATGTTAACATAGGATATTTTTAAAGTAATATTAAAGATGTCACCATATAATCACTTGAAATAGCAGTAGGCTGTACACATCTGCCCTCATTTTGTACGCATCCGCTTTTTTCAGCTATGGTTTTCCAATCGACAGCTGTCGATTGGAGAGGAGGGAGGGGGGAGGGAGCAGAGGAGGGAGGGGGCCCTCCTCCCTTCTCCACTGCGCTGCCTGCCTCTACTATGCTGTGACCGGTGTTCGCCTAGAGCTAGAGCTAGAGCTAGAGCACGGGAACAGGGAGAGCTTTTTTTTCCACAATCCCACGCTGCTGCGGTCAGACTTACGACACACCACGTAAATTCCCATATTTTTAAAAAAATCGAATCAATCTGAAGGGGCAAGTCAAGCAAGCAGGCAAACAAGGAAACGAAACAAAATTTAATACATTTGGGAGATTTAAAAATTTCGCTTGACCGAAGTTGCCGGATCAAGAGAGACCGCCGCGTTGTCCAGCAGCTTTCCCACGTGGCGTGACCATGTCCGCCTTCATCTCCGTGCGCGGCTCCTCCGGGGTCCACCTCGTCCGGGAGGAAGACTCTGGGGCCGCCTACAAGGTCTCGGACTGGAGGGAGGTGTCGGACGACGTGTTCGCCAGGGACCCGACCAAAAACTGCAAGGTGATGGCGTTCTCCCCCGAGGGCGACCTGTTCGCCTGGAGCGACGGCGGCCGCGTCAGGGCGGCGGCCTTTGACGGGGCCGCGTGGGCGCCCAGGCTGGAGCTGGACCACTCCAGGGTGTCCTTCATGGCCTTCTCCCCGCTGGGACGCCTCCTGGCCACGTGGGACGTCCTGTCCACCAAGAAGGGGCAGGAGGCGCCGCACAACCTCAAGCTGTGGGACGTCAAGACGGGCGACATGGTGGCCTCGTTCACACAGAAGAAGTCGGCTGGGTGGTGCCCGCAGTGGTCCAAAGAGGAGCAAATCTGCTGCGTCAGGAGCACCAACAACGAGGCATTCTTCTACAGGTGGGGACCGTTGCTCATTGTCAGGAAGTAGTAGCTCATGAGTAACGTTGACGTTTCTTTTTTCAGAGACAACGACTTCTCCACCGTGGACAAGCGCCTGAGCCTGCCCAAGATGGACTCGTTCAGCCTCTCTCCCGGCAACGCCAAGAACTTCCACGTGGCCTGCTTCGTGCCGGGCCAGAAGGGGGGCCCGGGATTCGGGAAGATCTTCACCTACCCCAACTTCCACCCGGAGAAGGACGTGGTTGCGTCCAAGAGCTTCTTCCAGTCCGACCGGATGGACGTGGAGTGGAGCTCCTGCGGGCGGATGGCGCTGATGCTCACCCAATCGGAGGTGGACAAGACCGGGGGCTCCTACTACGGGAAGCAGCAGCTGCACTTTGCCAACGCCGCCAACGGAGAGACGGCCATGGTGCAGCTGGCCAAGGACGGACCCATCTACTCGGTGCGCTGGAGCCCGGCGGAGCCGGAGTTCTGCGTGGTGTACGGCTACATGCCGGCCAAGGCCACCCTGTACAGCTCCAAGTGCGAGAAGGTGTTCGACTACGGGACAGGGCCGAGGAACACCGTCATTTTCAACCCGCAGGGAAACCTGCTGCTGCTGGGCGGATTCGGCAACCTGCGCGGCGCCATCGAGGTCTGGGCGGTCAAGGAGAAGAAGAGGGTATCGGAGTTCGAGGCCACGGACTCCACCGACATCCGGTGGTCACCGGGCGACGGACAGAGGATACTCACCTCAACCTGCGCCCCCAGACTCAGGCAGGGGAACGGATACAAGGTTGTGTGCTTTATTTGGAACGGGAACACATTTTTTTTTAATGACCACTAAGTAATTAAAGTCTCCCACTTTCCTACCGTAGATATGGCACTACACTGGCAGCCTCTTTTGTGAGAAGCCGATCTCTGACCCTTCGGAGGAGCTGTGGGAGGTCCAGTGGCAGGAGAGTCCTCGTGAGAAAGCACCTCCTTTTCAAGTTCAGTACCGGAAGGTAGAGGGCATCGCGCCAAAGCAGCCTCAGGCCTCCAAGGTGGCCTACCGCCCGCCGAGGGTGAGGGAGAAGCCCGGCATGGCCACGTTCACCAAGCTGCTGGTGGGGGAGGACGAGCCGGCGGAGAGCATGAAGAAGAAGGATGGAGAGGTGCTCTCGAAGTCGGCCGCTAAGAACAAGAAGAGGAGAGAGGCCGCCAAGAAAAAGAAGGAGGAGGAAATGTTCAGTGAGCCGGCGGCGGTCGCAAATGCGCAGGAGCAACGGGTTTCCCAGGTTATAGGTTTTTTTTTATACCTATAGTACGTAGTATACGAGGCCTCAGTAATTTTCTTCTTTTGTTGCTTAGGCCCGTCCAGTTGCTCCCGGGGTGCCACCTGGTTCTCTGTCCGACAAGGACAAGAAGGTGAGAAAACTGACGGAAAAGTTGACGCAGATCCAGAAGCTGAAGGAGCAGCAGCAGGAGGGGAAGCAGCTGGAGCTAAACCAGCTGGAGAAGATCAAGAAGGAGACGGAAATTGCGGAAGAGCTAAGACAGCTGCAACTGTCATAATATCGCGTTCGCACAGTTAATACAGTAAAAAATATGGTTTATTGGGACCTGCAGGGGGATGTTTGTGAGGCCGTCTCATCTTTGGAAAAGGGTACGGACAAAGTAGTCAATCACTTGCTTGCGAATCTCGTCCGCCTCCACAGATCCAGCTCCTGACACGATGATCTCCGCGGCACCCTCCAAGAGGTCTGTAGTGATAGCGGCCTCCGAGGGAGTCTCCCTCCCGTGGTCATCGTAGGAGAAAAAAGTCAGCGCGGGGAGGACAAAGGATTCCAGCGACAGCGGAGAAGGCTTGGCCAGGTCGGAGGACAGAATCTCCTGCCGGCATCAATTCAAGATGCAAGGGTGTCCCTGCACGTAGTAAGCGCGGCAAAGCTTGACATTTACCCTGATAATCCCCATGATGAAGCTGCTGGTGGCCATCGGCCTGCCTTGGCACTCCGACAAAAGGGCGGGATACTCGCCGAGGACGCGCTCCATCCGCTTCATGGCCGCCTGCCTCTTCCACTCCTCGCCGGCCTTCGTCAGGTCCAACAGCAGGTTGGTCCGGTCGTCGAAGAAGCTCGGTAGGAAGCCGCAACCGTAACAGGAGATAGCTTTCCTGCGAAGAGGTAATGGCTAGTTTATTAGTATAAATAGGGGGGAGCTGCTGCGTACTGGCGAAAATGAATATATCTTTGCATACTGTTGAATTTTTTTTCAACTCTGTTCTCTTCATCTTTTTTGGCGAAATGAATATCTTTGCATAATGTCGAAAAATATCCCGACCCGACAGATAACGTACACTCGTATACGTATAGTACTCTCTCCCTTACCCGACCACCCAACCAATATCGCTAGCGTGAATTTAGTGATAAGTTGCAATAAGGTTTTCATATCACTCATACAGCGTTAGGACGCCAGCACAGGTGTTGGAATAGTGGGGAAAAACCTTAATGCAACTAAAATGTCGACCCCTGTGCTAACTACCACCATTGTCGCCACCGAGACCGTGCCCCTAACGATACCAATATTGGTTGGGCAGACATATCATCGGTACAAATCTGAGATTTCAAGCATTTGCTTAAAACTTTAGAATAACTTTACATTACATGTCTTCTCACATATCTCCAGACATTAAATTAAGAAATTTTTCAAACCACTTTTTTATTTTCTTGATTTTGCAACATTTCTTTGGAAGAGCTGTGTATTGGCAAAAATGACTGCAGGCAGCCAGGAACGAAATAAACAAAACCAAGTGTACTTGTACAGTACCTATACTCCACCTCCACACTAACTGGGCACATCCATGGACGGAAGGAAGTCCACATCATACATACGTACATTCGCATTTCACTTACGGACAAACTTAACCGTCATCACGATTTTAGCGTGGCGTCTTCTTCCTTCGACACTCGTGACCTTGACCTGCCTAACTTCGGTTTCCACTGGTGCACCGACGGGGACGCTGAAGCCGATGACCCATACAGCAACAGTTTCCGTGATGACTTTTGCCTTCTCCGAGTTGGAGACCAGGGCCGTAGGGGACTTCGTTGCACAGACCCTCGGGGAAGACACCAAGGGACGGGGTACATGTACGTACTACATAGTATTGGATGGTACAGTCGGACCCTATTTGAGTGGCAAATGGATGAATGCAAATCCCACTTAAATGGGGCAATTCCAGAGATAGAAGTTACGAATTGTGTGTGTGTGTTTGATAAGAAGTAAAGTTTCTAGATAAATGGGGAGATGTCATAAGTGTAATCTTTATCGATACAGTACAAAATTGTTTTGACTACGTTTACCCGACGGAACTTTTTTGGGAAAAAACACGCCAGCCTTATCCTACCTCCCCATCCCCTATAGAGGTAGTGGCATGATTGATCATTTTGCGGCCCCCACTAATAACTTATAATATTGCTGGTGGATAAC
>JAAUYM010107866.1_pt1 | contig 21634 bp, 24 predicted proteins | sample 7278001 | NCBI WGS metagenome assembly JAAUYM01 (sample SAMN14350224, study PRJNA611818) | marine sediment metagenome | isolation source: surface marine sediment (1.8m) | place: French Polynesia: Moorea | collected 2018-08
CCCTCTCTCCTCCTCCTCCTCCTCCTCCTCCTCCTCCTTCTCTCCATCAAAGCCCCTCTCCCTCCTCCGCCAAAAAAAGATGGATCTCCTTTTAGTAGACGCCCAGCCCAACTCCAATGACGTGCCAGAGAGGCTGGGGTGCAGTTTCCCACTTTTTCCCCCCATACTACATACGGTGTCAATTGTGTGAACACATGTCGTCGTCTCGTTCGATTTGGGGATATGGGAAACGAACAGGTGGAAAAAAAATAGTTTTTGAAGATCATATCCTTTTTTTTGGTTCGACAATTGTTGATTTTTGTTTTCTCTTTTTTACCCTGTTAGGCAATCATTCCGATGAGGCCGGCGAAGTCTTCTTAGCGGGACGACAATGCAGAAGTCCGGAGTGCAAACGCTGTCCATCCTGGACACGCTTAGCCAGGTGGTCAAGGAGGAGCCCGGACAGCTCATGGAGATCAACAGCGGACAGCGAAAAAACAGGAAGGGGAGCGCCGGCGGGGAGAGGGCAGTGGCAGCGGCGACGGCGGCGACGGCGACGGCGGCGGCGGCGGCGGCCGCCACCGCAGCCGCGGCCACGCAGCAGCCGCCGCCGCCTCAGCTGCAGAAGAGAAGCCCCAAGGTGAACGTCCCTTCCACGCCGCCGTTCAGCGGCCGACAGCTGAGCACGGCGTCCGCGGCCGCCGCCTCCTCCTCCTCCGCGGCGGTGTCCACCCCCGTCAGCTCTCCGTTTTCGTCCGCCGCCATCGCCGCCGCGCAGAACGGCTTCGCCACGTCCTCCCCCAAGGAGACGAACCCGGCCCCGAATTCCTCTGCCTCCTCCGCCCCCTCTCCCTTGGGAGTCCGCCGCAAGAAGAAGCATCCACGTCGCGCGTCCCTGCAGCAGCAGTCCTCCGCGTCCGTCGGCGTCGGCGCCGGCGTCGGCGTTGGCGGGCAGACGACTCCCGACTGGATCAGGGACATCTTCCAGCACGCCCGCAGGGGGGCCATCGACAAGCTGGTGAGTGCGTGGTGCAATGTTTTCGGGTTTTCTTTTGTTTGTTGATCTGCGGGGGTCAACGGGAAGAAGGTCATGCAAGGTCGGAATGTCGAATTCCCAGAATTTCCTCCTTGGAAGAAGAAAAAAGCCCACAGGTTCGGAATTCCTTTCTTCCCTTTCCTTCTCCCTTTTTTCTCCTTGTGAGCCTCAAAGGAGGGAGGAGGAGATGAAACAATCTGTTATAGGCTGCGCAGCAAGTCTCTCTCTCTCTCTCTGCCTTGTCATGGCTTGAAATTGGAATGGAAAGATAGTATAAGAGAAGACCATTTTCACTCTCGCCATCTGCCAGGAAAAAAGACCCCCCCCCTCCTTTAGACATTGGTGACATGTGTGATGCGCCTTTTGGACTCTTTCTGTGTGTGAAAAAGGAGGGGAGATATACCTACGTACGTACTACGTGGACGGCATTGGAAGGGAAGGAATTGGAATTTTAATTGCAGTTTCCGTCTTTTCGAAGATGGTACTACAAGGGGGGGGAGGGCTTTGATGCATATTCAAATTGAAGGTTTTTTGAAGGAGGAGGAATGAATATCTTTGCATATCATTAATTTCTTGCGGTGTGGAAAAAATATCAGGAAGAAAAATCTCGATGGCAACATGGCAATCAACTGCTTGTTTAAGAAAAAAAATCACTTTCAGAAGAAAAAAAATTATGGGAAAGCGCGCGTCTCTCTTTTTTGTGTATAATTTATTGAGCTTGTTATCTCCTCCTCCTCCTCCCTCTCTTTTGGGACGAACTGCGCTATAAACCGGCGATTTGCATGCTATCTGCGCCCTGTCGGGGCCTCTTCATCGTCTTTCTGGGCAGGAAGATTAGAAATAATGAAAGGAAGAAGAAATTGCATCTCACAGTCATGTTTCATCCCCCTCCTTCTCCTTTCCCCTTTCAAAAAATAGTAATCCCTTCCATGATGTTATTAGTACTTCTACTAGAACCTGAAGAAGCATTTCGCAATTTGGGTCTTTCTTTCTTCTTCCTTTGCGTGGAAGTTGAGATGATGAGCTGCAATTAAATTCTTCCTCCTCCTGCTTCGTATCAACCAAAGCAAACCGTTTCTTCATCCTCTCCCTCTTCCTCTCTCGTCTTGCAGAGCATCTCCCTGTCAGGCCTGGAGCCGGCGCTGCTCAGAAATCTGACCGACCACAGGGGCAACAACCTGCTACACGCCGCCTGCGCCAGGGGACACGTCAACTTGCTCCCTCTCGTCACCAGGAGGCAAGTCTAGGGCATGCCCTCAGAAAAAAAAAACCTCAAGAAACGGATAGTGACAGGGTTTTTTTTATCCAGATAGTTGTTAAAAACCGCCTCTCTGTCTCTTCTTCTTGCACAGGTTCGGCGTTGAACTGAGGGGCGCTCTCCTGAACGACGAGAACTCTGCCGGCCTGACCCCACCGGTCGTGGCCATCAAGGTGCCAGAGCCAGTCTCCTTTTCTGACGCCTCATGTTGAAAGGCTCTTAACAGATCGCCGCTAAAAGCTGACAAAGTTCCTTTTCCCTACTTTTCCTTTCCTTTTGTGGAATTTACACTCCTTTGCTGGCTTCGCCGGCCCCGCTGGCACCTCAAGGACTATTCAAAATTGGATTCGCGAGGAGGACGGAAGATGGAACCTTCTCTCCTCCTCTTCTTTTTTTTTCGAACGTATCCATCCCGACAAGAATGCAAAAGATTGGCTCCTCCGCGGGAGGCAGGCAAAGGGCAAAAAAACAAACAAGTCTCTAAATGTCACCTGATGTTCTTTCCTATAAACAAATTAGCTTTTTTTAAACACATTCCTGTTTTCTTCTCCTCCTCTCCCAGCTTGGTCACTCGGACTGCGTGCAGTGGCTGGTGAGGAATGCCTCCTGCCTGAGGGAGGCCCTGTCTGGGTCCACGGCGAAGTCGGGCTCCAACGGCGTCGGTGTCGGCGTTGACGGGGGGCGACAGAGGACGCTGCTGCACCACGCGGCCAGATACGGAAAGGTAAGGAACATGATGTGGGGAAGAAGGCATTTTACCCTCCTCATTCCTTCTTTGCTGCATCTCGAAAATCGAGAAAAACAAACTGTTTCTTATTTTCTTTTTCCTCATCCTCTTTCTCCTCCTTCCTTTCCCTAATTTGGGATTCAGCAGGACAAAAAGGTGCCGCGATGAAAGTGCCCTTTTGGCGCAATCTTTCCCCGAAAATGGATTAAATTCCCTGTTTTCTCCCCCGCCCCCTTCCCCATTCTGAGGCCGCCCGCGCGCTCTCCCCGGCCGCCCCCCTTCTTCCTTTCTCCCGTCCTATCAATCATAGTTTCTGACACAAGACGACGAGGAGGAAGGAGGAGGAGCAGGAGGAGGAGGAGGAGGAGGAGAAACGTTCACTCTCTTCCTTTGCAAGGCAGAGTTTTGTAACCCTCCTCCCTCCTAGAATGAGCTCTTTCTTTGGTCTTTTGAAGGCAGAAGGGAGTTTCGCATACTTTGAAGCCACTACCACTACTAATTGGCACGAATGGCAATTTTTAGACGGAGCAATTGCCAACTCCGTCCACCATCCCAACCGACCGTTTCCCAGGAAAACCGCCTGGAAGTCTTCCTCTTCTTCTCTCGCCCCAGTGAGCCAAGAGGGGGTGTCGCCAAAGGGGAGAAAGATGCCATTCTCTGTGGTTCCACGGATGTCAGGTGTGGGATGTCCGAAACTGGCGCACACAGGCACTGCCACAGAAAAATTCCTGGATTACGATTTTGTGTCACGTCTTTTAGAAAACAGGAAAGAAAAAGAAGGCAGGGTAAGAAGATCTCTTCTCTCCACGAAAGAATTCTGGTGTTCCGTTCCTCCTCGTCCTTCTTCAAATGCTGTAAAGATTAATGACTCTGTGGTGGTAGAGGAAGGAAGGAAGGAAGCAAGAGGATCAGCGGGCACCTTCTTGCTGCTCAAACCGCCACTCATCTCTCCCGCTCTCTGATATCAGTTAAAAATTCGTTGGCGGATGAGATTTTTTTTGGGTGGGTGGGGTGGATGGGTGCTATGGAGCAATAAGAGGCAGTCACCCTCCCTTCCCCCTCCCGCAAATTGGTCTCTTGGTATGGAGATGATGGAGCCAGGCAGGCGTGCGGTGCTCAACCAGAGAGAGAGAGAGAGTTGGTGAATGCCGAAAGAGAGGGGGGAGGAGACTGAGGGGGTCCTCCTCTTGCTGCCTCCAGAGACGAAAGGAAGGAGGAGGTGGTTGCCTCTTGTGTTGGTCGCATTCCTGAGATTCCGATGTGTCCACTTTGGGAGCCAAGTGTTAACTGAAAAAAAGAAGAGAGAAAAAGATCAAATCTCCCTCCTCCCCTTCTCTCTTCTTCTGCCTCCTTTCGCACCATCGACTTCTGCCGCAGACATCTCAGTCACATGTTGCACTACTAGTAGTAAGGTAGTAATGCTGATAACGTTGCATCGAGTAGGTAGTTTTTTTCTATGTATGTACTACATTCTCATCGATAAAGTGGCGTTGATGTCTTGTTTTTTTTCTCGCAGAATGATGTGGTCGAGTTCATCTGCAACGAGATATGCAACACCATCGCCTCTGCCTCCAACGGCAACGGGAGCAACAGCGGGAGCGGCAGCAGCAACGGCGCGATCCCGCAGCTGCTGGACTCCCGCGACGGCGACGGCAACACGCCCCTGCACCTCGCGGCCAGGCGCGGCAGCCTGGTGTGCTGCGCCACCCTGCTGCGCCACGGCGCGCGCGCCGAAGCCAGGAACGACCTCGGGCTGCGGCCGGCCGACTGCGCCGCCCTGGCGGGGTCGCCGTCGCGGCGGCCGCGGCGAGGCGGAGGAGGAGGCGGCGGGGGCGACCGGTCCAACGCCTGCAGAGGGTGCGCGGAATTCCTGCTCCTCTTCGAGACGTCGATGGGCCTGGCCGGGAGGACGGCCGAGACGTCGGCGAAGCAGGAGGGGCTGCAGCAGGAAAACGAGGAGCTCAAGGGATACTTCAAGTGAGGAGGAGGAAAAGTCGTTTCTACCATTGTGTACAAAACGTTAAACAACCAAAAAAAAATCTTAATCAGGGACGTCTTGAGCACCGCCAAGAAGTTGGCCAAGGAGCGCGACGAGATGTGCCGGGAGCTCGGGCGCCTGTACGAGTCGATGCTGGAGCTGCACAACAACATGACCATGGAGATCCAGGTGCTGGCCAAGAAGAACGCTGATCTGGCCAGAAAGGGAGCGACAGAGACAACAGAGGAGGAGAAGAGGTTTGAAGGAAAAGATACATAATAATAATTGAATAAAGTGGCAAGTTTACTAAATGGTCACGTCTTCGTAGCTTGGAGCCCTCCAACATCGCTGCCTGCACCAGCCTCCACCAGAAGTGGCAGCAGCACCAGCGCCAGTGGTTCTCCAGCGGGCTCATCGATTCCGAGCACAAGCTGATGGTGGCCGAGGAAGGATGGAAGAAGGCCAGGCAGCAACAGCAGCAGCAGCAGCAACAGCAACAGCAGCAGCAACAGAACTCGTATCTTCAGCGAATGTTGAGGTAAATTCGTCGTCGTCAAGAAGATTAGTTGAAATTTTCAACATTATTTTGTGTATTTATTAGGGATCGCGTCGAGGAAATCCGAGCTCCTCCGCGACCCCTTCCGATCGGCGCCGGCGACCTGTCCACCACGGACGACGACTCCGAAGCCACTTTGGAGGAGGAGGAGGACGCCGAAGACGAGATGAGCCGGCTGAGGAGGAACATCGCCCGCCGGAAGAAGCTGGCCACGCCCTCCCCGCCAGACAAGAGCGGCCAGGCCCAGAACGGGGCGGAGGGGGGCGCCGAGAGCATCTACAGCTCGCTCTCTAACGAGATGTACAGCAAGATCGGCTCCCCGTCCGGCTCCGTCAGCCTAAAGAGGCAGCCCCGAATGCTGTCCTCCACCGGATCGCTGTCTCTTTCCTTGGGTGGCGGCGGCAGCGGCAGGAGGACTTCCCCATCTCTTACGGCGGCGCTGAGCGCCGGAGCCAAGAGGAGGGTGGTGCGGTCTAGGGAGGAGCTCAGGCAGAAGCTGAGGGAGTTCTCGCTGACTTCCGAGTCCGGCACGGCGTCGGTGCTGGAGGTGATCGAGCCGACCAGCAGCGAGGAGGAGGAGTTCAAGCGGTCCATGAGGGAGATGAACATGACGTGGGCGGCGGCTAACACCACGACGACCGGATACGCCAACGGGGACGTGGCGAAGGCGGTAAAGGCCACAGGCAGTCGCAGAAGCTGCGACTCCTCTCCGGTCGGGAAGGCCGAGACGGCAGCGGGAGCAGGGGAGGAGGACGGTGGAGCCAAGAAGAGCTTCTTCCAGAAGATTGCCAAGTGGAAGAAGAAGGGTCCCACCTTCAGAAGCGAGCCAGCTGGAAAGGAGGCCCAGGACGACGACGACGCCTTTTTGGCCAGGGCGGAGGAGCACGTTCTGCCGGACTCCTTCGAGGATCCCCCGAACGCGGAGAAGGAGGAGGCGACAACGGAGGCAGAGAGAGAGCGCAAGCACAGCCTGACCATCACGTTGGTGGGGGCGGTGACGCCACAGCAGCAGCAGCAGCAGCAGCAACAGGACTTCAGCAGGGCGGGCAGCAGCAGGTCCAGCGGCGGCCTTTCGCAGAGGCCGCCCTCGGCGACCGCCAGGAAGTCCCTCTCCCCTCAGTCTCGAAAGTCGTCCACTTCTCTGCACGGCGGCGGCGGCTCGACGGAGCCGGCCCCGTCCGTGGCCACCTCGGACGACTCCGGGATTGTGCTGGCCGGCAACGGCAGCGGCGCCGGCGCTGGCGTCGGGGCGGTGGCGCGGCCGGCGTCGCGAGCGGACAGCGGCGGCAGCAGGCCGGGCTCGGCGGCCGCCGGAGCTCTCAGGGTGGCGCTGGGGGGGGTTGGCGTCTCCCTGGAGCGGTCGCCACCGGTGTCGCTCGTCAGGAGGGAAGAGCACATCAACACCAGGGATCTGAGTAACAACAACAACAACAACCTCGGCAACGTCGACAATTTTAGACTGGGCAAGATCGAAGAGGTCTCTGTAACCTCCTCCAGAAGCAGCTCCACCATCCCCACCAGCAACGTACAGCAGATGCAGAACAGCCACCAAGCGCAGGTCTTCTGCGAAAGACGCCCCGGTGGCAGCGGCGGCAGCAATAACAACGCCGCTCTGATGATGACGCCGCTCAATCTGTTGCGCAAGAAGAGCCTGGAGTCCAAGGCGTGGTACGATGTCCCCTCTGATGACGAGCGTGGCGGCGGGGGAGGAGGTGGCGACGCCGTGGAGGAGGAGGAGGCCGACAGTCTGGCCAGCATCATCTCCACCAAGGGGGCCTCTTCGGACGAGGACTAATCGGATCCCGGAATTGCACTGACGCTTCACTAGTCCACGTACTGTACTGTTCTATCCTGATTGTTTTCCTATGCGTAAAACAACAGATCATTCCAGTTGCCATACCAAGTTTTTTCTTCATGAGAAAAATTTAAACTATGATTAATGCTTTCCACAGTTGAGTCGTTTATTCACCGATGGGTATGGGCATAAAACTTTCCTCCCCATCCCTCATTCATGTCGCACCTTGCGTCGTTCCAAGTCCAGTTTGGTCCCTGCCACTGCAATTGGACCTTACCAGTTAAAGCACAGTACGTCATTATTGGCAAAAACCCATCGTTTATTTTCTCACCAGGTGGACGCAATTTTCATTTCCGCCCGCGTTGTCCGGCTGAGGGTGGTCCCACTTGTTGAAAGTAGGTGCAGAACCGGAACGCTGCCACAAGAATCTGGAGATACAACGACGTTTATACTACAGTCAATGCAGCTTCTAAAAATCACACATGTACTACTACAGCCTCTACCTGCCCTCATGGTCCAAGTCATTGAGTCCAATCCAGTAGTAGTACTGAATCGCTGAGAGGAACTTGTTGAGAAGTGCCTGCAGTGGAAAGTTTCCGACGTATTTGATTGGGGAAGCTGCTTTTTGGCGAAAATCAAGTACCCTATGAATGTACTCGTATATTTTTTCACCACCTGCTATACGGTACATTACGTACGTATACTACTACAGATAACCTCCATTAGAGAATACCTTTAATACAAAAAAAACCTCTTAATTTTTACTACCATACGTACCGGTACATACGGTAATATGGTATGCATAGCAGATAGGCAGCAAGAAAAATACAAATTTAACAATATCACTATAGTGGATTTTTCTTAGTATTGGAGTTTACTCTAGTGGAGGTCCACTGTAGTACAGTAGCATACATTTTGAGGGTGGTATAAAATATACTACGGTACTGTACGTTGGGTGGGTGGTGACAAATATAGGTATTGGGTGGGTGCAACATTTTTTGCAACATTTTTTGCTTCAGTGGGACGGAACCACGCCACACCAGGCGAACTTTTTCCATGGGCAAAAGCTCCACGTCTCGCATTGTTAGGTCTGGGATTAGTGGTAACGCACTAATGTGAAATACAAATATAATAAGACTCGACTTCCTTGCTCACTTTTTCCCTCTCCTTCTCCTGTCCTCCCCTCCAGCCTGAGGTGGTCGAATACGGCCGCCCTCGCCTCCTCCGTCCACATTAGGACGTCGAACTGCATCACGTGCATCCCGACCAGTACGCTGTGAAAGGCCCGGGCCGTCCCCGGCAGCAGCTCCACCAGGGGCATCGCGTAGTACCTGCCCGGCCGGTTGGCGTCCTCCCACACGGAGATGTGCCTCCCCTTGAAGGGCACGGTGGAGACGCTGTTCGGCGACAGCTGGAGCGACCAGTACCCGACGCCTTCCTCACCGCCGGTGATGGTGGTGCCCTCCGCACCAGCGATGGACAAGAACGCCAGGGCCAGGACCAAAAGGCTCCAAATACGAGTACGTCCCATCTTTCAAGACTGGTGCACGCTATCCTCCTGGCTTTCAAGAGGGGGCTTACAGTACAATGCTCATCAGGGGAAAAAACAAGTTTCTAGCGGGGTTCCATATTTCCCCCTTCTCGTCATTTGCCTCGTACTATCAGCTTTCCTCCCTTCTGTATGGAAAAACTGATGCGTGCGTGTTAAGTAAAAAAAACGCCATTTACTGTACAACTTGTCCTTCAAAAATTTAATGTCAACAGCTGGATGCAACATGTATACTACATTATGTTCACACAAAGCAGTAATAGTCACCTATATGTACCTATTGGTGCACTTGCACAGCTCATAGCAAAAAAAAAAAAAAAATCACAGCATGTAAAGTAATAGTGCCGGTCCTCAACTGTTGCCGACCCTGCCTCTGTCCCCGTACCCGTCCCCGGAGGCGACGACGGCGGAGGGGAGAGCGGCGGAGGCCGGCACGCAGAGCAGCCCCAGCACCACGAAGGAGGCAAAGACGGGTTCCAGGCCGATGGAGTCCAGCGCCCAGCCGGACGCAGAGGCGAAGGTCAGCTTGCCCAGCACCTCGAATGTCGCCAGCACAGTGTAGTGGGTGCCCTACAAGAACAGTGATTCAGTTAAATCTTCTTTTTTTTTGGGGGGGGGGGGAGAGGGGGGTAAGAATCGAGTGTAATCTGACCTGCATCCCCGCCGGAGCCTTCTGGCTGAGCCCCATCATGAGGGTGAAGGCGGCGGTGGTGACCACCCCGGCGCAAAACAGCGTCACCGTCGTCAACAGGAAGCCGAGGTACATCATCACGGAGTCGTACGAAGAGTAGAAGGCGAAAGCATCTTGTGAAGCTCTACGCAATCATTAACACACGTAAGTAATTAACACAGTTGTGGAAGGTACTATGGAGAGATGATGGTGGACATACCTGTCTCTTCCCCAAAAGAGGATAATTGCAAGTTGCGCGGCGATGGGCAGGGCCCGCCAGAATGAGAACCTCACCAGGACGTCTCTCGCCCTCTCGGCTACCTTGTCAGACGAGGACGAAGACGAGGACAGGATTGCTCCCCCCTGCGCCGACCCAGCCAGCGACGCCGACCGCACCACGGTCGCCCACAGGGCCAGCTGAGAGGCCGGAACGCCCTTGTCCACCAGGAAGAGCGAGAAGGTCTGCTCGGCGCGCTCGCACAGCTTGTAGAAGGAGACAAAGCAGACCAGCCCGAGCGTCCCCTCCACCGACAGCACCTCCCGGAAGGAGAACGGCTTCTTCCTCTGCTCCCCCTCCCCCTCCTCCTCCCCTCCTGTCGCCGACGTCGTCGCCGCCTCCTGTCGCCTCCTCTCCGCGGCGGACTGGTCGGCCAGCCGGTACCGCCTGAAGAGCGCCACGGCCAGGAAGTAGAGCGAGGCAAAGGCGGCAAACATGGCCCACCACCCGGAGAACTCGCGCACCCACAGGAGGGCCCCGCCGGCGAACACGGAACCGCCTTTGTAAGCCACAACCTAGCAAGCATTAGGAAAAAAAAACTAGCCGATCCGGACCAATAGTCTCAAAAGAAGAATTGCTGCAAGGCTTCTTGGTATATCACGTTTTCAGTCACCTCTTTAGATGCATTGATGTCCCAACTCTAACCAACTTTTTTTAAATTTCTGGCTTAGATTTTACCCCTTATTGAAAAAGAGCACCCAATGCATATTTTGGAAAGGTGTCTGTTGCTAAAAAAAAAAAAAAAAAAAAAACCCTTCGAAGTTACATAGGATTGCTAGATTAAGATCTGATGGCCTCGAACCTGGATGGTGTTTCCCACTCCCAGCTCGTGTGGACCCAGCATCTTGACCGCGAGGCTATCGGTGGCCACATCCTGGGAAAAAAAATGCTGGTCTTTTTTTTGCCTAAGACGATGCAGGCCACTTTCTCTCCCTACCTGCGCCGCCGAGAATAAGTTGAGCGCCAGCATGAGCGCGGAGAGCGTCCAGACCTCCTCCGGCGACGACAGCGTCCCCGCGGCCAGGCAGGTGGCGCCCAGCAGCAGCATGCTCGTCGTCAGCCACCAGTCTGCGAGTGCAGGTACAGCGCGTTAGTAACCTTCAGTTGAGCCTGAGACGGTCATCTGAGCAACCTTTGGACTTGGTCCGCTCGATGAGGGGAGCGTAGAGGGGCTTGCACACCCAGGGCAGGAAGAGCAGCTTCATGGCACCCAGCGCGGTGAAGGACAGGCCAACCTGGAGGGAGGGAGGGGAGGCGGGGGAGGGGAGAAGAGACGTTAGGAGAACGAGTTGGGCACGAATGGGACTGCCGTTCTTTCCTCTCTGAGTATGATGGGGAGGCAGGCGGTCTGGAAGCCGTAGGGGGCGCCCTGCACGAAGTACAGCAGCGACAGCGTCAGCAGCCTCACCGACCGCGACCACGCGGGGAGGGGCATCGTCGTGGCGGCTGGCAAAGACAAAAAAACACTTACTAGACCAACGACGATTTGAGAGCTTGCAAAACAGGTCTGATGTCAGTTTCTTCAATATTTCGTGATCTCTACCTCAGCAATGTCGATCGCGTGTGGAGGGGAGGAGGGAAAGGGGTGTGCACTGCGCATTCACGTTGCTCCTTTCCTCCCTGAATGACGAGATGACGCAGTTTTTTGCGTCACTTTCACTCCCCCAGCTGAGCTAATTTGGCGTCATTCTGCCGGTGCAGCTAGGTAATTGTTTTCGTCTCCCACCGCATGCTCTCCGCCTGCTACTGCTGGCGCCATCTCGTAGACAAAATTTTTATTTATTTATCTGTACGTACAACAATTCTCAGATTTACTTCAGTGTCATGTAGTAAGCTAAAAAGTCTGACGATCTTACTCAGATATTAAGAACTTTTGAATATTTTGTCAGCTATGTTGCACAGAAGATTTTACATAACTGTCAGATTTTTGTAAGACATTTTAAATATACCGTATACAGTAAATTAACCTATATTTTTTTTTGTTTTTCTTCCAGTCCTAGAATTCGATGCCTAACGGCACGGAACCAATTTTTGTTACCATTCCGATCAATAAAATAATTATTTCTAACTTGCTATGATGAAAGAAATGATCTCCAGATTTCAAGGAGGCCCCTTCACTCTACTAAGTTTGGTAAAGTAAAGGGATTGTTCCATGTAAGTTACTGGTACAGTCAATTTGCGATATGTACACGTATAGTGACGTCTGTAATCGTGAATGTGGTGAAGATTTCTCTGACAACCAATTTCTTTACTAGTACTATGTAGTAAAACACTATCAGTATACTAGGCTTTCTTTTCTGCTCACTATATGGAAAGTCGACTGTACCATATTTTTGGAAAGTGTGCGTTAAAGTGATGAAACTTCTGAGCTTTAAACTTCCGTTGTCAGTTTTGGCTGGTGCTTTTTTTTTCTTTCCAGCTAAACAGCAGGAGCTAATTTAAAACTTGTACCAGTCGGACAGGAGGACGGGAGTGGTGGCAGAATGCGCGTCGATATCTCCGAGTCTGATCAGTTGCATTCCCCCCCCCCCTCACACCATGAGTTCAAAGCTCTTCCCGCTGCTCTCGATTTCTCATCTCTCCATCCATCTAAATTGTAAGGTTGTAAAAAATAAGGAGAAGGGCACGCGACGAGGGGGAGGGGAGGGGGGAGGAGGCGTCGGGCAGCATGTGGGCGAAGGCGAGGAGGGAGCAGATGAGAGGAATTCTTTCAGAGAAAATTGAACGCAGAAAAGGAGGAAAAAGATTGGCAGGCCTACTACGTGCTACAAGTTGCTGATGAACTCTCCAAATGCGCCCATTATTAGCAGGCACGATCATAACTGCTAAAGACAAAAATGCACTCCAAACAACTTTGAGCAAGCAAAGCATCTGAAAAAAGTCTCTCTCAGCCCAGTTGAACAAATGGTTAAAAAAATCACTTGGCACTTTCCCCCCTCCCGCTCCTCTTCCCAACCAATTTTGTATCTTTAATTGTAGGTATTTTACACGAAGCTGCCTTTTGCCCCCTTGGGCAAAAAGAAAACAACAACTCCCTATACTAGTAGGGCAGCAATTTTGAGTCCAGCCAAGTAAGAATCCTGCTTGGAGGAAAGAGTGAGGAAGGGCCAGTCTTTTTTTTTTTTTTACAATGCATGAAGAGGAGGAGGAGCCAGTCTGGCAAACCATCACAACAGGAATGCATGCCTGCGGTCAAGTGTGTACACTGTAGTACGCTGCAAAAGTTGGAAACTTTCTCACAACAGACAATAGTATAGGAAGTGGAAGAGGGAGCTGGAGGGAGAGGAGGGTGGTGATGAGGGGGCGGAGATGCAAAAGTTGGCCGCTCAGCTAAAATTGACCATTCGGTCGGAGGAGTGAGCAGCAAGATCCGATTTCCATGTCCGCGCCAACAGTCACTCCATCTCTAACATCCCCTCCTTTCCTCCCTCCGTCGTAAAGTGGTTTCACCTGCGGGCGGAAAGAAACCAACAAGTGTGTGTGTGTGTGCCTTTTGCTCTGGCGGCCGTCTCCTCCTACTGTATACTCTCCCTTCTTCCTTTCCTTCCTTACCTTCTTTCCCTTCCCCCCCTCCCCCGTTTCCTCCCGCCTCCTCCTCCTTCCCAAATCGTGCAAGGATCTCCCTCCTTAAGAAGAGGAAGCCGCACTACTACTATGCTACTACAAACGCCAGAGAGAGAGAAAAGTCTTCTCCCAGCTCCGACCGACCACTCGTGTGTGAGCATCGCCCAGGCATGCGAGATGCTTAGAGAGTCAGTGGGCAGAAGTGCCGGAAAGGAGGAAGGAGCCGCAATGAGGGAATCGCTCAAGAGACCTGCCGTGAGATGAAGGCGGAAGAAGAGGAAGAGGATGAGGAAGAAAGGAAGAAGAGGAGGAGGAAGAAGAGGAGGAGGAGGGATTCTGGTCCGCTGTGTCACTCTCTGCGTCCTCTGGACAACCCTGGGCGCCCCCAATGGAAGGGGTCACCCGTGTCCAGGTATAGCGACCCGAGCACAGTATCGCTACCACAGCTATTCTAGTAGTATAGTAACATATTAATTAGTTACACATGTAGTACGTAGTACCTGCCTATATACAGCTTGCAACAACACATTTTAACAGCAACAGAAGCAACAGCAGCAGAAGTAACAGCAGCAAATTGATCATCACAGAACAGCAGCAGATGCAACAACAAATTGATTATCACAGAACAGCAGCAACAGGATATTTTAAGAGATGCTGCGGTCTTATGTCATCCCAACGATTATACGAGTATATCCAATGCCTACGTAGTAGACTCTGGTGACGTTGGACCCTCCTCCCTCCGGCACCGGTGGCGCCCGGGCTTGGCTCCGTTCGGGGCGCTGCACCCGGTGGCGCCGTGGAGGAGGAGGAGCTGGTGGTGGAACTGGGGAGACGTGCAGGAGGAAGAGAAGAAGGAGGAGGAGGAGGAGGAGGACGACGGCATCACCATCGTGGAAGGAGACATCGCCGTCGACCTGGAAGAGGTGTCGTACCTACTCTCTCTCTTACGTCCGTCGTCCGTCCTTAATAATTTGATGGCCTTTAATTTTCCCAGAATTTGTTCCGTTTGGGCCTCCGGTGGGATCGGTACCCGCACAAGCGGTGGCCCAACAACACCATCCCCTACCTCATCAGCACAGACTACCGTGCGTTGGAAGATCACATTAATGGAGGAATAGTGTTGTAAGCAACTGTAGTACACACACACACTCTCTCTCTCTCTCTCAGAGCCGCGCGAGCAGCGTCTCATCGAGTCGGCGCTGAAGACCTTCCAGTTCCTGAGCTGCCTCAGGTTCGAGGTGTGGGACGGGCGCAAGGAAGACTACCTCCACATCCACCATTCCAAGAAGAGGCCCGGCTGCTGGTCGTACATCGGCCGCCGGGGCGGACGACAGACGCTCTCCCTGCGGCCGCCGGACCACCGCCCGGACGGCGGCGGCGGCGACTGCAACTGCCTGTGCGACGTCGGCCGGGTGCTCCACGAGACCATGCACGCGCTTGGCTTCTACCACGAGCACACCCGCCCGGACAGGGACGACCACATCAGGATCGTGGAGGAGAACGTCGAGTGGGGTAGGTCAGCTTGATGGTTGCATCAAGTTGCACAGTGCACCGAAACAGCAACCCGACCAGAAACCCATTACTAAAAAATGTCCAAAATGTGCGAAAATTGTGCGAACGAACTGGACCCTTTTATATCATAAATCGTCACGCTAATTTGTTACTGTTTTTGATTCACTTTTTTATCTTTTCATGCATAAATAAAAGTAGTTGGTGTGCCCAACAAATGTCCATTTTGTGCAAGTAAAAAAGAGTAATGCCTGAAAAATGTCTGGTTTCTGGCAATGAAAAAGACAATGTGTCTGGTGGGGAAGAAAACTCATGATTGCTTCTCCACTCTTTTTCAAAGGTCGCCTGAAGAACTTCAACAAGCTGAAGACGAACCGTGCCGACTACCTCGAGTTCGGCTACGACTACGACAGCATCATGCACTACGGTCCCTACTACTTCAGCAGAGACAAGTCGGCCCTGAAGCAGACGATCGTCCCGCTGCGCCGGGGCGCACGCATCGGGCAGCGGAGGATGCTCAGCAAGACCGACTGCATGAGGCTCAACCACCACTTCGGCTGCTTCGACGTCAGGGAGCCCTGGAGGAACTACAAGATCCAGGTCCTCTGCGGAATGCTGGGATTCTCCTACGAGGACGAGGGCCAGGAGTGGACCGACCGCTACTCCAGCGGACTACCGTGAAACGTTAGTTGTACAACGCGTATTTAGTGCTGGAGTGGATGGATGACACGCGGGTGCCTGCACGCACGTCACACGTGGAAGACCGTATTGACCAACACAATTGGAATACATACCATCTAGCACACGTATGTACAACTAACCACGTTGTACTTACTTGTTTAGATACACAAAGCTTATGGTCAACCTCAGGGGCAACCCTTTCCTCTGCGACTGCCACCTCAAGGACATGTTCAAGTGGCTCTTGTCCGCCACTAGTACTCCGCTTTACAAGGCCTTTACTTATTTTGTTGTTGTATTTTCTTCTGTTTGACCATGCATCCCTCTGTAGGAGGGATGTCTTCCTCCTCCTCCCACCGTTAATCTCTGCCTCCAAGGTTGCCCAGCGCATCTATACCCTTGTCACATCAAAGCTCCATCAGGAGGTCGTCCAGGTAAGAAAAGATGCCAGTTAATGCCTCCTCACTGCGGCTGAAACTCCTGCACTAGTAAATCATTGCTTTCCTAACGGCGTTACCTATTTAAACGGAAAGATTAAGAACCTGAAGGAGCTTTCGGTCTATAGTACATGGAAAAATGGCAGAAGCTGCATTCGGTATATTAAATGGGAAATGAAGACATCGGACGGCGAAACTGTTCAAATTTAAAGACGTATTGTATTGCTCTTGCACCAAAAAGGGATTTTTTTTGGTGTAAGAGGACCAACGTTATTGCTCTTTCATTTTAAATGCGCTTTCACATCACTGAACCTGTTCTAGCTGCCATTTCCGTTTTCCTCAAAGCCTTCTTGTTACTTGCACTGGAAAAATGCTACTTTTCTAATCTTTCCCAGGCGGCGTTGCGAAATTGTTTTTTTTTCTTCAAGTCGAGTTCCCCGCGACCTTTGGACGCACAACTCCGGCTTTTCTACTACTAGCACACTATTTCTTGTCTCCGGAGCTTCCCCCCCTGATGAAGTTGAGCGAGACGGCCTTGCCCCTGCCGAGGACGCGGCTGCGGGCGGAGGCGAAGGGGAAGATGGAGGGCGCGGAGTTCTTCTTCGACTTCTTAGTGGACGAGGAGGAGGCGAAGGCGGCGGCGGCCAGCAGCGGCGACGACGGCAGCGACGCCGTGGCCTTCAGCGCCGGGTTCTTCTCCGTCAGCAGTCGCAGCGCCTCCTGCAGGATGGGGCGGAGGCCCTTCTGCTCCTTCGCGCTGCACTCGATGTAGGCGCTGGAGAGAAGAAGGAGAGGAGAGGGGATAGAAGCAATTCATCAGCAAACGTCCAGATTATACGTACAGTACGGTATGTATCAGGTACAGGACAACTCGGGTAATCAGGACCCTACTTTCCCATGTCATGTAGCAAAAATGTGACTTCTTTTTTCCTGCAGAATTCCCCGAATTAATCCAGTCCCGATTACCCATATTGCAGCTGTACAGTACTTGTACAAGTCACGGTCCCGCACCTGGCCCCGATCCTCTTGCACATGGCCACCCCCATGTCGCTCGTGACCATGAAGGTCCTCTTTTTCTCCGGCTGCGGCCCCTGCTGTGGCTGCTGGTGTTCGTGTCCGTGCTGGCCGCGGGTCGTCGGGTCGCCGCTGTCGCTGCTCTCCAGGCTGCCGGCGCCGGTCGAGCAGTCGGAGTCTCTCGAGCCGCCCGTAGACAGCCCTAACCGGAACGCCTGGGCAAAGGACCAGCTCACCATGATATACTGTACAGTAACTGTAGGTACTACCACTTCCCAACCAAGATCGCAAACGTGCATTTACATTTAGTGATGGGTAGTCCTAATGCCAGAGCAGGTGTTAAAATAGTGAAAAATAAAAGAACTCTTAGAGCAACCTAGAGCACTTAAATTTCAACCCCATCACTAATTACCACATAGTGCAATAGCCATTGGCGTGGCTCTAGTGGTACCAATATTGGTTGGGTTTACATTCTCAATTCGCAATGTGTCTATGCACCTACCGTCTGCCTGGAGAGTTGGCACCCGACGAGGGAAATGTCCGTAGAGATGCTCCTGCTGAACCCCTTGAGGTCTGACTCGGCGCAGGGGACCTCTGACCCCTCCGGGATCTGCCCCGGGACCGGGGAGCCCGGGCTGGAGTAGGTGGCGTAAAGCGACCTACTGCTGCCCCCGATGGTGTTGGCCGTGGAGGTGCAGACGTCGCGCTCCTTCAGGTCGCACTTGGTGGCCACCAGGATGACGGGGACAAGCGGGTACCTCTCCATCATCTCCGGCCACAGCACCGTCTCCGCCTCCACGAAGGAGTCCAGGTTGACCGAGGAGAAGCAGAGGATGACCACGCTGGGCTTCGGGTACAGGATGGGCCTCGGAGGGACGCAAGGCGGCGGCGGCGGCGGGTCGTCGTCGTCCTTGTCAGCTCCGCCGCCGCCGCCGCCGACTCCGCCGCCGAGCGCTCTGGCCCCGACGCAGGCGCCGCCGGAGTTGGAGTTGAGTGGACGCAGCATGAAGTGGTGCCGCAGCTGCTGCGACGGGGTGGTGGCGGCGGCGTTCTTGGAGGTGGAGTTGGAGTTGGTCAGCACGTGCTTCGTCTGGGCGGCGTCGGCTAAATAGTGTAAATGAATTCGTCGTGGTACTAGTTCTCTTTTTTTTATCATTTAGTATGAATAATTTGTCTGTACTCTTTCTCATTTTTTGGTGGTGCTCTTTGCTCACCTCTTGACACTGCGTCCTCCTTCTCCCTCCTAAGGTTCTCCTTCTGCTCGTCCTCCGCCCTCTTCTTCTCGTCTTCCTCCTCATCGTCGTCGTCATCGCTGTCCTCCTCCTCCTCCTTGGGCCTCTTTCTGGGCCAATCCTCCCACAGGGTCAGGTTCACCGCCCCCTTGCTCGCGTTGGAGGTCTGGAGAAGTCACAGTAAGTATTACAAGTCGTAAAACGACGTCTTCTTTCATTCCCAAGTAGTCTTCCTCTCTTTCCCTCCCCCACCTCCCCCCGAGCTTTTCTGACTTTAAAAAGAATGTGGAAGAAAGGAATAGGGAAGGAAGGGGTTGAGAAACCTTTGCTCTTCTTCCATTCTGACTTTCTGTTTCTCTTTGTGTCTCCTGCTTCGAAATGTTTAGTCTATTACGGTAGATGGAAAAGGAGGATCGGCCTTTTATCCCTTAGTGCTTGGTACTATGTGCGGTTTCTTATCTGCATGCACTGGCCTTTCTGCCCAGTATTTAAAAAAATACTAAGCAAAAACTTTGATGCAGAGCACCTGTTTGCAGGGATAAAAAAATATATACTGTATGCTAATTATTCCCCTTCCTCTACGTTTCCTTTCCAGAGCTGCCATTTTTTAGCCCACTGCAGCCATTAACAACTTCGTATAAGATAGTACCTACTGTACGAAATTGATGCAAGAAACATGTAAAATTCAACAGAAGTTTAAGATGAGGATAAGAAAGACACCTATGAAGGAAGGCAAAAATGCAAAGAACTGTGTAGTACGTACTACACTATGTTCCAAAGATCTCACGTGTAGTACAAGAAAAATACCCTCTCTTGTGCTGTATCTCCTCTCCAATCTGCGTTCTCAGCTCCTTTAATTGCCCCACAGTGAAAAAGGAGAACAATGACGGTGGGGGAAGTCTGGCTTAGACTGTGCTCTTGGAGAAGAAGACAAGTCAACTTTTTTTGAGAGAGAGACGGAATGTCGCCACAAAGAGCCGTGTAAATCAAAACCCTTCTTCTTTTCCTTTTCCCGTACTATGCACACACAACAGTGGGGTCGCTCAAGACCTTGCACATGGAGTTCTTGTTACAAAACAAGAGGGGAGTCCTTGGCTGTAGAAAAGCCTTGAACGCCGATGCATTTCTCTTCTCCTCTCCACACCCCCACTTCTCCTCCATTCTAAAGCGAAAAATCGTATAGCAATCAATCCCTCTTTTCCTCCCTCACCGCGCTGCTGCTGGTGGTCCTCTTGAGCGGCGCGCCGGCCACGCCCAGCCCAAGCCCGAAGTCGGCCGGCCGCGCCGTGATGGTCCACCCCTCGAAGCGGGCCGGCACCGTCTCCGGCGGGGGGAACACCCCGCGGGCCAGGGTCACCCCGAGGGAGGACTTGCCCACCCCGGACGACCCGGAGAGGAGCAGGTTGCGGCACGGGGCGGCGGAGTCCATCGGGGGGCGATGGCGGCCGAAGACCAGAGGAGACTCACCTCATGCCTTTCTCGCCCCCTAGCGATGGTGATGATGATGATGAGTCACCCCACAGTCGACGTTTTCGTCCTCAGTTCCGCCGGCGACAACAACACTAACTTTGCCTCATCTCACCCACATCTTAGTCGTCATGCTACACACTGTATGTTCAAATGTGTAGATGTGTGCCTATGCGCGCAGAGGGAAGGGAGGAGAAGGGGGAGGGCGGGTTTAATATCGCGAAATTTGATGCTGCAGATTCGGTTCCTCCTCCTCCTCCTCTGCTGACGGCGACGACGACGACGACGACGACGACGACGACGGCGGCGGCACAGCTGCTGCTGGTGGAGTAGAGCACCGCCTCCTTCCTCCCAACCCGCGGCGGCAACGACTGCGACGCTGGCAAAGGGATCTTATAGGCATGTGCCTGTGCCTGTGCTTGTGCCTGCGCCTGTGTCTGTTTGTGCAGGGGAGGAGGAATTTAAAAATTAATTCCTGCACCTGTGCGGCAAATCCAGACTTATGACCTGTTGCTGCTCACGCCATTACGTTCGGCTGCCGCTCTTGAAAGAAGGAGAGAAAAAAAATCGCAGCAGCAGACAGGAGGTCGACACGACACAGCAGCAGTGGATCTTGAACTATATAATCTCTCCCCCCTCCCCTTTCTTGTTGTACTAGGTACAGTCTCACGAACGAACGCACACGCCACAAGTATCGGTTTTAATAATAAAAGAAATTCTCTAGAATTGCCCTCCCCTTCCCCACTGCACACTTGTTATCTCTCTCTTTCCCTCCCTCCTCTCCGCACACAAACACACTTCGCGATTGCAGCTCAGGTGATTCTGTGACTGCCACCAGTCACCGTCCTCCCGCCCGCCCGCCCGCCTTCCTCCCTTCCTCCCTCCTTCCTTCCTTCCCTCCGTACTAGTAGAACGTGCCCTTGTAACGTGTGCACTAGTAGTAGTAGTACTAGGGGGGGAAAGGAGGAAAGGAAAGGGGGGGGGGATTCTTGGGGCAGAGAGGGAAGGACGTAGCGCAGGAAAAAAGATTTCCCTTTACCCCTGCCTGTGTGGTAACCCAGTCTCCCCCTTCCTTCCTCGGGCTGCTTCTGTTGGGTTTTGTCCTCCTCCTCCTCCTCCTCCTCCTCCTCCTCCTGTGGTGTGGCTGGTTGTGGATGGCAACTGGCAAGGTCCCTCATCCTCTTCTTATTTTTCTGATCCCCTTTCCTTTCGTACATACTGCTTGATCTACCTACTGTAGGTCTGACTCGCAACTTATGAAAGGCTGCATGCAACCAAAATCCGCACTTATGTGGGGGAGACCTCCAGTTTTACGCGCATGTGGAAGGGGGCGGCGGCGGGCGACGGTGATCGTCGGTTAAAATATCTTAGCGGACGGAAGAAAAATAGTCCCGCTCGATTTCCTGACAGGCAGAGAGAAGGGGAAGCGAAAAAGAAAAAAGAACGTGGCAAAAAAAAAAAGATGTTTAATTTTTCTCTTCTCCTCCCCCCCTTCTTCCTCCTCTTGTGAGGGCCATTTAGACGGGCAGCAGCTTCTTTATAATCGACAAATTGGGAGTGGGAGTGGGAGAAGGAAGGCGGAGACGAAACATCTACGAGGACGATCCCAGAGTGAGAGAGAGAGAGAGGGGAGGAAAGGAGGAGAGAGAGAAAGAGAGAGAGAGGAGGAGGGATGTGTGTGTGTGTACTGTACTGTGTGGATGTGGAGAAGGAAAAGGGGGGGGAAATGGAGAGACAAGCAGGGAAACAAAGGTCAAACCGACTAGCAAAGCCTTTGGGAGAAAAACAAAATCTGCTATGCAAACATGCCCTCCTTGATATGTGGGGGGATAGCCATAACATCCTTCCGTATTTCCGACCCACTCCAAGACCCAAGCTCTTCCGCCACTAAAAGACGTGACATTCCAG
>JAAUYM010093323.1_pt1 | contig 21603 bp, 28 predicted proteins | sample 7278001 | NCBI WGS metagenome assembly JAAUYM01 (sample SAMN14350224, study PRJNA611818) | marine sediment metagenome | isolation source: surface marine sediment (1.8m) | place: French Polynesia: Moorea | collected 2018-08
ATTTGCATTTTTTACATTTTTTTGCATATTTTTCAGCATAAATGGTAAATTTATTAGCATATTTTTTTGCATTATCTGCCAATTTTTTATGCATCTTTTGGCCATCCCTACTAATAAGTAATTGACACCGACTGATCAACACCTGCTGAAGCTCTGTCCTCCCTGCACAGCAGAGCGACGCTTACCTCCTGCACTTGGACGGTTGTTAGTCCTCTTTGCGGTCCAACTACTCCTCGTTCCTCGCATTGTTTGCCTTGTCCTTGGGCTGCGCCTCTGTCTGACCCTTTCCAGCCATTTTTCACACTTTTAGGCAGTCATAATTGATAACAGCTGAGCACTGTTGTTGCAAAGTTGCCTTCCCCCCCCCCCACAAGGCGATCAAGGTAAGAGGAGGAGAAAGAAGGCAGTCCTTCCTTCCTTCCCTTCCATCCACTCCAAAATCCAGCTGTTCCCCCCTCTCTCTCCTCTCCTCTCTCCTTCTTTCTTTCTTTCCTTCTCTCCTGTCCTCTCCTCTGCCGCCGTCGCTGCTGCTGTTCCTTGCACAAATTTACGTCGTCGTCGTCACCAACTTGACCGGCGTCATCGGCGCCCGGCGCTACTTCCTCCTCGTCCTCCATGTTGGGCCTCCTGATGGGGGCAGGGTACTCGTCAGAGGAGGAGGAGGAGGGAGACCTGCAGGGACATGGGCAGGAGGGGAGGACGGAGAGGACACTGTCCAACGGCAAGGTCGAACTGCCGGTCGTCCACGAGGCCAAGAAAAAAGGTAAGACGAAGTAAATAAATCGACTGACTTTGCCCACGCAATTCATGTACTAACTATAAAAAGTCGCTGCAGTGACCCGGGTGCAGCTTTCCCCGGCCAGCAGGGAGCGGGGCGACGGCAGCGAGGGGGCCTCCGACGGGCAGGGGGCAAGCGGCCACCCTTGCGGGGCGGAAGTCGTCAAACCCCCCAGGCTGATCCACCTGCCGGAGACGAACATTACTCTGGAGGAGCTGCCTCCGATCAAGGCGACGCAGGAGGTGGACCTGCCTCAGACTGCGCCCTCCACTCCGCTCGTACCAGTAAAAAGCCAATTACTGATTCGAATATAAATATGACTCGAGAATTAGTATCAGTATAAATACCTAGTATATGAATCTCTTTTAAATACCTATATGAATCTCTTTTTAGCTTCCTCAGCCGGGTAAGGTGGTTTCGCGTTCGGCCGGGAAGAGGGACAGGGAGCCCAAGTTCGTCCCCTACGAGCCGTACAAGGCCGCCATCACCCACCTCGTCGACCCGGTGAGAAAGAGGCGTTCCGCTCCCGCGACCAACGGCAGGAAGGAGGTCTCTCCGGACGGCCAAAATTTGGCGGCCACCGACGGGAGTCCGGATGACAAGGGGAGGGCGGAGGGAAGCGACGGGCAGAATCGACGGAGGGATCCTGAGGCTGAGACGTCGCTGAGGGAGAAGGAAGCTGAGATCGAGAGGCTAAGGGAAGAGCTGACGGAAAAGGAGAAGCAGATCAGAATTCAGACCCAGGTAAGGAAGATGCTGCTTTTATGTTAGTGCTAGTACCACATTAAAAAAAAAACTTTTTGTTTTGATGCACAGATCAACGCTGAAGTGAAGCGCTTGTTGGTGGCCAGCGTTGGCGAGGACATCGAGGCCAAGGTGGACTACCTCACCCAGGACAAGGCGAGGCTGTCCGCCGACATCAGGCAGTACGCGTCGAAAATATCCAGGGACTTCGAGGAGAAGGAGCAGCTCTCGGTCGAGTCCAACCTTTGGAAGAGCAAGTTTCTGGCTTGCAGGTACAGTTCGTGGCTCATGTTGTGTTCTTCAACAACTGCAGGTGGTATTGTATAGCACTTGTCTGTTCTTTTACTTTCCAGTGTGATAGTGGACGAGCTTGCCCGCTGGAAGGCCAATCTCCTCCACCACTCGGAGGCCACGGACCACCAAGTCCGTCTCCTCCTTCACGAACATTCCGTTCTGTGGACCACTCTTGTCGACACCTACAAGCTTGTCGCCAGGCTGAGGAACGCCTTTGACCCACTGGCTCCACCCTTGAGGTTTTGGGAAAACGCGGGGCAAGATTTGAATGCGTCTTACTCAAGTCGAATTGTTTGTCTTTTTCAGAACTGCCGACGCCATGAGTCTCCTGGGTCTGGCGGACCAAACCCTGCAGGTGGGTCAGGAGCTGAAGGAGCGACTGATCGGAGATTCGCAACTTCGAAACGTCATGAAGAAGGAACAGGCGCTCCCGCAGCAGATCGAGACGCCTGCAGAAGAAGGGTTGAAGGAGGTACCTGCGTGCACACTATGTACTGGAGGGCTGCCTGCCTCTTCACACAAGAAATTTCTCTTCCTCCTCTTTCTTCTAGTTGTTGTCCAAGCCGCTGGGAGAGGGCGACAGCGAGTACAGCGAGCTGGCGTCCCTCGCCGTCATGGGGGCCGCGAAGAACCACATGCGGAAGCTGGGAGACAAGCTGACGGAGCCGGCGTCGGGGTTCAAGAGTTGCACCCACTGTCTAGGAACCGTTAAGAACGTCTGAGCCTTTCACATTCGTTGGGATTGTTATTGTTGGGGTCTTTTTTGTTTTTCATCTACTTAAGACATTCTCTCAGTAAGCAGAAAAAACTTCGTAGTACTGCCTACGAAATGAACCCATATCTCGTGTGCCTTCACCTACTTCGACGCCAATAAAGTTTAAAAGATCTATACATAGCATAGTCAGAGATGCACACAGCGAGATAAATTTCACTGAGGTACATTTCTCTTTCTTCTTATCTGTATCTGCTTGAAGATGGATGTACGTACTCGTATTGGTCAAGCAATTTTAGTAGGATGGTGACGCTTCCTTCTCTTTGTCTTGGTTGTCTTCTTTCCGAATTTCAACCTGTCCTTCTTGCTATCCTTTTGTTCCTTCAACTTCTGGGCTTTTCTGGAATGAAGTAAATTGCGCTTTACTCACAGGCGTTCCCTCAACTGAATCTTCTACTCACCTGTAGGCCTTGTTTGACATTAGTCGCTTCTGAGCGAATCTGTTTGCCATCTTCAGAGCCTTCTTGTCCCAGGTGCTGGCAGCTCCTGCCTGTCTCGACCCCTCCTCCTCTTTCTCCTCCGCACCCTCCTCAGCTTCGTTCTCCTCCCCCGCCTCCTTCCCGACAATCGCGAGGCTTCCCAGATGGGTGACTGAGACCGTGTGTGATCCAAAGTCGCGCACCTCCCCCTTCTCTTCCTCCTCCTTCTCCACCTGGGGCAGCAGGTGCTCGATCTCGGGCACCACCCTGTGCGACGACGACGTGCCTCCGCCGCCCCTCATCTCCGCGATTTCGCGCGCACGCTTCCTCGCGTCCTCCCTGGCCCTCCTGACCTCCTCCCTGGCGTCCATGTGGATCTTCTCCCTGGCCTTCCGCCTGCGCTCCTCCTTCCTCCGCCGGAACCCCGTCAGGAACTGCCTCCGCTTCTCCGGGTCGAACTCGATGGAGGTCTTTGTCGTCCGGTTTCGAGGGGCCTTCCTCTTGGGGTGTGACCCGGACGGTGGGCCTTCCTCCTCCTCCTCCCCACTGTCTCCGCCGACGCTGCGATGTTGCGTCAAGGAGTGTCTTAAGCTCACTCTGCTCTTGCCGCGCTTGTCACTCATCTTGAATCACGATACCCACGAAGCCAAGCAACATTCAGTCTACTACACCTGGCGCAGCGGTCTTGAGAACCAATCAAATATATAGGTATAGACGGATAATAAGCTGGATATTGATAATCGTCAAGTACCTAACGAACACGAGAACACGCACAGCAGCGAAAACACGAAGAGAAGCTGGCTGCTTGGGCCATCCAGCTAGGACTGCCAGATTGTCTCGGTGAAAATAAACCAAGGGTCCTTTAAATATAAACCAAACGCAAACAAATTTTGCCCAGAAAGGAACCTTATCTCCATTTTTTTGTCGATAAATTTTTCTAAGATTCAAAAAGAACCAGTATGGTTTATTTTGGAACCATGTGGCAGCACTGCACCCACGTTTTGTTTGTTTTGACACTGCTAGGGATCTTCGCAGCTGATTCCGTGTGCAGATCCTACTGCTACAGACCGAAAAAGGCTAAATGGTTGTTAAACCAGAGCAAAACGGTCATACTCATAATCGCTACTAAGTAGTAGCAAAGAGGATAGATAGTCTCATTTGCCTGTTGCTAACAGCAGCATAATGAGCTTCGCTGGGTACAAAGATGTTATCGAAGAGGGTGACACCGTCGTGCTGTACGTCAGCTTCAACACGATGTACCCGGTCAGAGTGACGCTGACCAGGAAAACAAGGTCGGGGGAGGAGGTCGAGCACGTGCAACAGACCACCTACGGCGCTCTCAAGGTCAAGGATCTCATCGGGAAGAAGTTCGGGACAAAGGTGGAGCAGAGGTTGCTGGCCGATAAGGCGTTCGTTCGCACAGGTTTAGTACTGGAATGCTCCTCCTTCAGGTGAGGTTGAGCCGCGGGTACGCCTATGTCCTCCACCCCACGCCCGAGCTGTGGACCAAGTGCCTCCCGCATCGGACCCAGATCCTCTACGCCACGGACATCAGCATGATACTCATGCAGTTGGAGCTGCGACCCGGGTGCGACCATCAGCGCGGACGTCGATATTTTTTCGCCAGGCAGGGGTAACTTTTTTTTTTTTGCTTTTCTTTGCCAGGTCGGTGGTGATAGAGAGCGGGACCGGGAGCGGCTCCCTGACGCACAGCCTGGCCAGGACGGTGTCCCCCTCGGGGAGAGTGCACACCTTCGACTTCCACCTCCAGCGGGTGGAGACGGCCAGGGAGGAGTTCCGCGCCCACGGGATCGATCACGTGGTGACGGCTGCCCATGCCGACGCCTGCGCGGAGGACGGCTTCGGCAGGGAGCTGGACGGGGTGGCCGACGCCGTCTTCCTCGACCTGCCCCACCCGTGGGACGCCGTCGCTAACGCCAAGAGGGCCATGAAGAAGGGCGGGGGGGCCAGGATCTGCTCCTTCTCGCCCTGCGTAGAGCAGGTGCAGAAGGCCACGGCAAAGTTGAGGGAGGAGGGATTCAAGGTGAGGAGGGATTTTTGTGTGTTGGGTTATCGGTTTTTTTTCTTTTTTTGGCGTAGATCGCTACAGACTTTCCTAAAACAACGTTTCAGGAACTGACGACCATGGAGTGCCTCCTCAGGGAATTTCAAGTCCGCAGGGTGACCCTGCCGGTCTACCAACCCGACCGCCGGTCCGCGGAGGTGGTTCAGGGCAGGAAGCGGAAGATGGGCGAGGAGGAGGACAAGGGGGAGGGCGAGGGCGAGGGCGAGGGCGAGGGCGAGGGGGAGGGAGAGAGCGAGCACACCTTCGTCACCGGACTGCCCCTGGTGCAGATGCCGGGACACACAGGATACCTGACTTTTGCCACCTTACCTGCTCTTTAATTTTACCAAGAGTTCATCATGTTATGTGCCTGATCATCATTTTGTGTTTTCCTTCTTTGGAGTAGCCTTATCTACTCTACTACAACCGCCTTCCCCTGATTTTTTTGCCAGTCTTTGTGAACTTGGTGGAGTCCTCGTGAACGGTGCAGTACACGTGGACGTCGTCGTGCTTCACTTGACTCAAGATGCTCGTGCCGTCACTCGCGGGCCTGTCGTTGTAGGTTAGCAGCAGTCTGTGCCTCGAGAGCTTCTGGTCTTGAGCTATTTGGTCTTTAAGGTTTCCCCAAGTGTCGCCGCTGCCGAAGTCAAATTTCTTTTCTTGCTTGTTTCCATGCCCTGTGATGATTACAATAACATGACTTGGAGGTGGTGGCGGAGGAGGCGGTGGAGGTTTCACGTGGGGTCCAACGGGCATTTGTATGCGTACAAGTTGTGTTTCATGAATTTTGGAATTTTTGATTTCCCTTATTTCTTGAAGAAAAAAACTAGCAGAGATACCAACAAACCGAACACCGTCCGGGCTGATCAATTGCTGCACTTTCAAAATCTCAGTGCAAAACACAGAAGCGTCTTCCAAAATTTAGTGTAAATAAATCCAGTGACGTTATGGACTTCAAACAAATTTCCAAAATGGCACGTTTTTGGGATTCAGCCACGTTTTGGAATTGCCCGATGCTAACACTAATTAGGGACATTCTGGAGTATCTTAAGAATGTCCCTGCACTAATTTACTAATTCGGACATTTCATTTTTGATGCGAAGTAGCAGCTCCCCTACATTCACTAAGGTCACCCGGGATCAGACGCGACTGTACGTACAGTAATGCAGAAATCCTGTGTACGTAAATCGTTATATTTAGCATTTTATAATTTTGAGATCGAACATTCCGTAGACAGCACGTCTCTCTTTGGTGCTTAGTACAGTACCTACTTATTCCATAGTGGAAGGAATATTCATGTTATTGTTCGCATGCAACAAGAACAACTCGTGGGCCATTCTCATGCGGGTCATTTTCTTTTCTTTACCATGTAGCAGCAGCAACGCAGGGATGCAATTAAATTATCGCAAATAATACTGAGATTTGAAAAAGTTGTTCTTGATCTGTCACAAGGAAAATGCTGAAAGCTCCTAAAGGAATCAACCGTTGCAAAAAATTTGGTTCTCAGCGGGACAAAAGGCCCCATTTCAGTGGCCACCGCGCTGAAGTTCGTCCTCTGTCAGGAATTCTTGTAGTACGGTCCCCCTCCATTCCTGTCTCGCACGCTTGGCTGTCGAGAAGAGTGCAAATTTCATTGTCGTGGCATGTCCATGTGCGCTACTTCCTGGAAGGACTTACCTCTGGCATAAACGACAAATGGTCTTTCTTCCTTAAGAGGCATGGAAGGCACGGCGGGATTTGTTGCGGTTGAGCTTAGGAGGGCTTGTCTACGGATATACGGTAGGTAGAAGATGTGACGGAGGCGCCAACTTGGAAGAGGGAGAACGGGCAGGTGCTTTGCACACTTACCTTCCCGACCCTGTGTGCAGGTGCGGCGTGGAGAGTTCTTCCGTGGTCGTCTGTGGGTGAGGAGGCGGCGCCAGCGCCATCGTCCTCGGCGGATAGGCCGTGGGGAGGCCGAAGGGTGGGAGGGTTGACTCGTACTCGTGGTGAGAATGCTGCTTCTCACGAGCCTTCTTGTTGGCCATTGTCTGCTCGTGGTGCTTGATGTAGGGATTCCACAGAAACTAGTAGGCAAGAAAAAAGATCTTTCCGTAAAGGAAGTAGAGTTCATGTGAGGTCAGCGCAGTACGGCACCAGCATCCAACGGGTTAATAGAACCGTAGCCAACTTGACAATACCTCATCTCGTCCTCCAACAGGCTGCCTTACCAAATAGTAGAGCGAGAGCAGGATGGCCACCATGGAGACGGTGAAGATGTATCCGATGACCGTGATGACGCGCATGATCTTCTTGTTTGGCTTGGGCTCGTAAAGCTTGTCGAGAATGCTGGCGTCCAGCTCGCCGCCGCTGACGGCCGCGGCGGAGTTGGTATCCACGCTGATGCGCGCGGCACAGTTGGCAGGGTACCTCACGTCGCCGCCGCCGCCGCCGCCGCTGCTCCCTCCACTGCCGCTGCTTCCATTGATCATAGTGAAGGAAGGCAGGATAGGGGAATCCTCATGGAGCAGAGAAATTTTGCGGCAAGGATTCCAGGACAAGAAGGATTAGGAAAGGGGGAAAAAGGCTTTAGACTACTTCTTCTTTTGGCTGTCTGACCTCCAAGGGCCTCTCAGGGCTCTTTGGTCCATCTAGAGAGGCGACCGAGCTGTCTTGGTGGGGGAGATGCAGCGGGAGGGAGGCCCAAGACGCTCTTTGCTCAAGTTTGGCTGCTGCTGCTGCTGATTTCTCTGTCCAACAAGGAGACGGAACGCGACTGCGAGAGAGAGAGAGTGAGAAAGAGAGAGCTCCTCCGAGCAAGCGAGGCCCCCATTCCATCCCATCTTTTTCATCTCGTTCTCGCTCGCTCGAGGGTGCTTTCTTTCTCGCCCCCCCTCGATCCTCTCTTCTTCTCACTGCTTTCCTGCACTCTTTCCTCTCCTCCTTCCTCCTCTCCAGTCCCGAACTTTCCGCATTGTGCAACTTCTTCCCCCATCCCCCATTATGCCCGAATCGAGTCCCCAACCAACAAAGCACTCTTTACAAGCTTCTGGCTGAACTCCAATGCAGAAATTTCGTTAATCAAATTTTGTACGTATGCACGGACTAAGCATACAAATCGGCACCAAACATGCAAGAACGTGTATGAAACGTGTACGTATGTATTCCAACTGAACTTCCATGTTGCATATCACCATTGGTGGTCGGGTCTGCGGTTTATTTACTTCCTTATACTTCGGAAGGAGGGATCGAAAGCAGGGGTTTTCAATACCACACATGCACTCGACACCCACACATACGTGTATATTTCAAGAGGTTTTTGTATTAAAGTAGTACTGTACTACATAACTTACAATACCTCCCTGCAACGAACAATCAAAGTGTAATCTCTAAAAAAAACGCTGAAAGCTAATAAAAACAGGTTGATTTTGCGGATATGTTGTTTCACAATATTGGGTTAAAAATCTTGACTTTCTAAGTGGCACAAGTGCCACTCCTTCATTTTGGATTTGAGGTCAACAAACCCTAGAAGCTTTTGATTCAGAAATAAATGCAGTGAGGACCTCAAAAATCCGAATGGGTACTCAAGAGTGTACCGTACCGTATACTAGTTTCTCATGGGTTTGTGATGCCTTGTGGTCGATTTGGAGAGATGTGTTACGGGAAAACCTACTGGATTATTATTTATGGCCTTACCCGGGGCCTTACCCCACGACAGTTTGTGGAGGAAAGATCCATAGTAGAAGAGTTTGTCAATGTTCTTCACTCTACTCTACATACAGCATATTTACATATGTACTTCTGTACTTCTTATGTATGTAAGCTTCTTCCTACGTCTACATGGTTTTTTTTTCCCTTACAATTATGCTTTCTGAGCCCGTGACGTAAATCAGATGTCGACAGACAACTCTGACGATAACTTAGCGGAAAGAGACAGACGCATCATTATCTTGGACGAAGGGAAATGGGACGAGGGAGGGGAGGAGGCCGCGAGAAAAGAGATTTTTGCTCACGCGTACTACGTATACTCTCACTTGTTGTGCAGGAGGCCAGAGTGATTGACCCCAATTTTTTTCTCTTTTACTAGGTGCTGTACTATACTGCTACCGTACTAAATACAACTTGAGGCAGTGCCCCTGCTTGCTGCTTTCTTGCTTTCTTTCTTTCTTTTTCGCGCTTTTTGCCCTCTCGCCCGTCCAAAAATCTGTTTTGCCAAACGACGCTACGAGGGATGGACACGAAGAAAGGAAGGAAGGAAGGAAAGCTGTTCTGCCCGTGGCCCCGACTCACGGGCACCGAATGGGGAAGAAATAATAATGAAAAATTGCCTCTCCCTTGGCGGAGGAAGGGGGGGAGAAGCATTCAAGGGAGTACCATGCACGGTATGTACATATTTTCGACCTAGTTGAAAATGTCGTTGTCTCTTTAGATTTGACGGACACACACAAAAAAAATTGCTTTTTCCTGCCAAGTTTGTTTAAAAAAGAAAAGGAGAAAAAAGCATGACTCCGTGGATGGAGGAAAGAGGACGATGACTGCTGTAGTAGTACTGTACTCCCGTTCTCTCCCCTCTCTCCCCCCCAGAGGTGAGGGAGGAGGGGGGGTGAGATGCTTGCTTTGCGGGATAATAACGCAAAACAAGCTCGGTGAAAGGCGCGCCCACATGCCGAAAGAACGAAAGAAAGCACCATAGTTTAAATTGTAGAAATACGCAAGGGAGTTCTATCCCAAAATTGGATAAGATTCGCGTTCGATTGATTTTTTTTCTTTGATTAAGTACACATCTGGCGTCACGCATAATATTCTTTTCTACGTGCAATAATTTTTTTAATGCAAAACTTGCTGTTTTTGTTGCCCAGAGGAACCGCTTCTTAAACTGTAAGGATGCGTTCCCCTTTTCTCCCTCCCCTTCTTCCTTCTCTCCTTCCCTTCTTCTACTATGTACATACTCTGCGCTTTCTCTGGGTCGGGAATATTTCCAACTTTTCATCTCTTCCCCCTCTCACCCTCCCTTCCTCCCTCCGCACACGAGTCCTCGTCCTCCTCCTCCTCTTTCCCTCCCACTCTGTTCTCGGGAAAGAGAATTCGAAAAAAAAAAAAAAGAAGGGGGGGAGGCAAAGCTTGAGAATCCGCCATGCTGAAAAGCTGTCAGGCGAACTGACTCCCCGCGAGACATCAGACGACTCATGCACACGAGGCAACCGCGGCGGGGGCGGCGGAGGAGGAAGCAATGACAAGCAGCATGCGCCGCGGCACAGGAAGCGGCGGCGGCGGCGGCTGCAGCGGATGCGGCGGCTTGGTCTTGTTGACGCTGGCGGCGGTTTTTGGCGAGAGCGGTGGGCAGATCCAGCAGAAGGTGCCGGAGAGCCTGCGAATAGGTGAGTGAGCAGGGTTATAAGAAGGAGGACGAGGATAACAAAAAGTCTCTTTCACCTCCCCCCTTTTCCCTGGCCACATACGTACCATGTTAAGGCGGGCTGTGGAACTCGCCCTCCGACGACGTGATGTCCTACACGTGGGAGTACGCCATCGCCACCGTCAACGACGACCGGTCCATCCTCATGAGGTCCAGACTCATCTCGGCCCCCCAGGAGCAGATCATGCCCAAGGACAGCTACGGAGCGTCCAGAAAAGGCAAGCGGAGGAGTTGGACTTTTAAATTTGTCCCCGTTGCTTCGCTGCCGTGGTCTTATTCTTCCCCCCGCCCCTCTCATCACGCAGTGTGCAAGCTGTTCCGCACTAGCCTTAGCGGCCTGGTGGCTCTGTTCGGCCCGCAGGCGCCCCAGAACGCGGGCCACATACAGTCTCTGTCTGAGGCGCTCCACATTCCGCACATAGAAACCAGGTGGCGCATTGTACCTAGTACAGTACTACTGTACTATAGAGTGAAAATAATTCGCAATCGCAACCGCAACAACTTTGCCAGGTGGGATTACTCGCTGGAGAAGAAGGAGTTCTCCATGAATCTCCACCCTCATCCCTCCATCGTCGGAAAGGCCTTCGCGGATCTCATCCGGGAGATGAACTGGAAGAGCTTCATCATCATCTACGAGGACGAAGAGTCTCTCATCAGACTTCAGGTGGTGGTTTTTTTTGGAGGGGGGAATCTAATTCAAACTCAGAACTTGTTGACTTCTTTCCCAATGACCAACGCTCGCAGGAGGTGATAAAGTATCCGAAGACCTTCGCCTCGTATCGCATCTCCCTGTGGCAGCTGGACCCCGAGAGCGACGATTACAGGTTCCTCCCTTCAAGTCTGCGTCGAGAGATGCCCCCACAATGAGATGAGATCTACTCGTACTGTACCCACACTGCAGGCCGATGCTGAAGGCGATCGCGGCCACCGACGAGCGCAACTACGTGCTGGACTGCAGCTTCGACAAAATCGGTCGGGTCCTGGCCCAGGCGGACCAGATTGGGCTCATTAGCGTGTACCACAAGTACCTCATCACCTCGCTCGACGTGGAGCGGGTGGACCTGTTTCCTTACAAGCGTGTGGACGTCAACATCACGGGGTACCGCATGGTCGACTCCAAGACGCCACAGGCGCTCAGGTACCTGCGCAAGTGGGACTACCTCAGAGGGGAGAGCGGCGAAGGCGCCAAGGGAAAGATACATCCGCTATACGTGAGTTAAAAAGGGAGAGGGAGAGAGAGAGAAGCAAGTAATGTAAAAGACATCATACTTGGGTGCCTTGACCTTGTCAGTCTTCGAATGCGCTGATGTACGATGCCGTCATGATCCTGTCGCACGCCATGGATGAACTGGCCAGCATCGAAGGGTTTTCGCTGGGGAGACTGGACTGCGATCAGCCAATGCCCTGGATGGACGGCAGGAGAATTATGAGATACATCAAAAAGGTGAGGTTTTTTCGTTTCGTTCGCATGTGACATAACGCGTCCTCCATTAATACTCACCATTTACTGCAACTTCATCACCTTTTTTTTGTTCAGTCTGAATACATCGGCCTGACTGGAGAGTTCAACTTTGACAAGGACGGCTTCAGGACCGATTTCAAGCTGGACCTGTTGAACAAGCACAGGGACATCATGAAGAAGATCGGAACCTGGACACCGGAGACTGGCGTCAACCTGACGCTCACGCAGACCGAGATGGAGGAGAAGGAAATTGACAAGATCCAGAACAAGACACTGCGGATAACAACATGGAAGGTGACGCGATACCATGGCAGATTAATGCCCGGACGTGGCAAGTCATCATAGGTCTTTGTTTTCCAGAATCCCCCCTTCGTGATCGCCAAGCCTAAGCCGAAGGACGTCTCCGAGGAGAGCTGGGAGAGAGAGGACTTTCTCAAAAAGTTCGAGGGCTACTGCATCGACCTTGTTTACGAGCTAGCCAAGCTAAAGACGCTCAAATTCAAGTAAGAGAGTCATTGGTAATGTCATTCATCACATATCTAGTGTACTAATACCCGTTCTCTTCTCTGTTTATCCCAGGTACGAGTTCCAGTTGGTTGAAGACCAGAAGTACGGATCGTTCCAAGACGGGGAATGGAACGGCATGATCAAGGAGCTGAGAGACAGGGTAAGCAAGAGGAAAAGTGGGAAGAAAGAAAATGATGACCACGTTCTGTTCTCCTCCCATCAGAAAGCAGACCTGGCCGTGTTGGACCTGAGCATCACTGCCCAGCGACAGGAAGCTGTCGACTTCTCCATGCCTTTTATGAGCACAGGTAGGTCAGCACTTCCCTAATATTACTTTAAGCTACCTACGGATTAACTAATTACTAGCGCATTTCTTGCTCAGGGGTGGGAATTCTGTACAAGAAAAAGGCTCCTGCCGCCAAGAACCTGTTCTCCTTCCTCCTCCCCTTGGACATGACCGTGTGGATCTACATGACCACCGCCTTCCTCGCCACCTCCATCCTCATGTTCCTGCTGGCCAGGTGAGCTTATGCTTGAGAGCTCATGTGACGTACCGGTACCGTAGGGAGAAGGCGGGGGGCGGGGGAAAGACTAGTACGTCTCCTTTATGGGGGTAGAAGAGGGTTGGAGTACTACGGTACTGGTAGGATCACTTGGATGCGGCTGAGCGGCATCCGGCCATCAGGTTAGACCAAACTCCCCAACCGTTGAGCCTCTTTTCAGAATCTCCCCTCAGGAGTGGGAGAGCCCCCATCCCTGCGACTCAGATCCACAGGAAGTCGAGTACATTCTGTCCGTCTCCAACTCACTTTGGTTTGGCATTGGCTCCTTCCTTTGCCAGGGCTCTGATATCCTCCCCAAGTAAGGCCGCCGCCGCTGCCGCCTCCGCCGCCTCCGCCACCAGGCAATGTTTCGTATTGAAAATAAGGCGGTGGCGGTAGGTGGTTCGCTTCTTGGCTGTTTGGCTGCTTCCATCCCCACGTGGAAACAGGAGATCACACATGATCACGAAGTTGCTAAGCTGAAGTCATGTTGATGGACATAGCACAGTTTATCATTTACCTCTTAGGTAAATTCTGAGCGATTAGACGTTGACTGATAAATAAGCATTCTTCCAGTATGTGATCTTTTGTTTCCTTATCTTCCTCCCTTACTTTGCTTGATATGCTTAAAACAGCATCTTTTGCTCTGCCTTGATCCGCAGCATCTTTTTTATCGTCCCTTTCACCCATCCTTTTGCAAGATTGCAGCAGCAGCAACAGCTAAGTCGTGTGTTCGATGCGCTTAAGACGCTCCAGCAAGCAGAAAAGTCAACCATTTTTTTTTTCACTATTGAACTAGGAAGGTTGCCCACTAATCCTCCTCCCCCCCCTCCCCAAAGATGAAAATGCTTGTTTGTTCCCTCCCATATGAGGCTCCTCTTTTGCTCAAACTGCTGGTTGCTGAACTGACGACCGTAGGTTCCCAAGAAACTGGTTGGCCGAAAACTACTGTAACCTTCTTGTAGTAGGTGCATTTCTGTGAGACCCATACACTATGATAGTTTAGGAGGGTACAAAATTTGAAGAAAAAAAAATAGAAACCCACAGGTTATGTGATAGCAGTGTTTGAAGCCCGCCCTCGTCCCCCCTTTGCGCGAGTATGACCGCAGTATGACCGCACGGTGTCCCGGTGGGCTGCATTTCAGAATCGCTCTGAGCGAGTGGGAGAGCCCCACGCCGTGGGTGGACGATCCCACCGAGGTGGAGAACACACTGACGCTGCACAATTGCTTTTGGCACAATTGGGGATCCATCATGCAGCAGGGGTCAGACATTGCCCCCAAGTAAGGCCAACGATCCAAAGAGGTCGAGCTACGTAGAGAGAGAGAGAGAGGTGCACAAGACTCCTTGCAAAGACTTTGCAATTTCCATTGGCTGGATATCGCAGTTTTGCTAAGAAAAGGCGCATTTTTAGGGAAGGTAACGATGTTTTTTGAGCAAGGAGTTTTGTGCATGCTCGTTTCTTGCTGTACGTACAGTTGTGCGTAGAGTAGAAATCTTTTTGGAGTAGCTTAGACCCTTTTTTTAACTTGCACATTTTAAAAGCCCTCCGAAACACTGATGTACAGACAGAGTAATACTCTCATTGTTGGTTGAGACTGTAGTGGAGGTCCACTCTTAAAGAGTAAACTGTTCCTTTCTTTGTCTAACTTCGTAAGCTTGTGCGTTTAAGGAAAATAGTGACCGTTAATTTTTCTTTCTGTAACCAACACACACCGGCACAGCGGAGTTCGTGGGATTTGGATTAATTTGGAGTCATAAGCAGTGTATTGGTACTGAAATAGTGTAGTACTAGTATTACTACTGTTCTATTAGCAATAGCTTTATTTTTTAAATATCCTGTACTCTTTTTTGGTATCAATAGCTATGAAATGTAGCATCGATATCAACCTTGTTTTTTTTTTTTTTTACTTTCGGAAAGTTTCCTTTGAAGACCCCCCCGGATTGTTTCTTTGTAAATGGAAAACAGTGTATTACGTCATGTTGTATCTACCCCGTACCTATAGATCAGTGATCTGGAGTCTCCAAGTTCCCTTAAAGTTGTCCCTTAAACACCCCTACGATAAACTAATCAATCTTCCTGTGCTTAACGCTTAACGCATGCTGCTTCAGTGTTTGCTAAGCATGACTGATGAAAATGCATGAAATGTGCGCCTAATACCGCTGAGATTACATGCCCCTACCTACTATGTAGGTAGTAGGGTAGCTTGTGTGCATTTGTATCCAACACCCGGTGATGAAGGAAACGTTTTACGATCTCTCCTGCTCCGTTCTGCTGCCAGGGCCATTTCCACCCGCATGGTGGCCGGGATGTGGTGGTTCTTCACCCTCATCATGATCTCCTCGTACACCGCCAACTTGGCCGCCTTCCTCACCGCAGCCAAGATGGAGGGCGCCATCAACAACGCGGAGGACCTGGCCAAGCAGACCAAGGTCAAGTACGGCACGTACTGCTGCGGGTCCACAAACGCCTTCTTTAAGGTAGGGCAACAACCGTTTGCCTGCTGGTCAAGCTGCCTCAAGTTGCTCTCTTGTCCTTACTGTGCACTTGCATCTCCTCCAGGGCTCAACGCTCCCGACTATTCAAAAGCTCAACGGCTTTATGGAATCTGCCAAGCCCAGCGTGTACACCGACGGAAACATCGAGGGCATCGAGCGGGTGTTGAAGGAGGACGGAGGCTACGCCTTCTTCATTGAAGCAGCTTCCATGGAGTACCACATAGAGAGGAAGTGCGAGCTGATGCAGATTGGAGACAGGCTCGACAGCAAGGGATACGGGATTGCTCTGCCGCCAGGTACGGGACAACAACTCGGCAGCCTCCTCCATGCATTCTTCTAACGTTAGGCTGCTTGTGACAATTTACAATCTACAGTATATCGCTAGCGTGAAGTTAGTGATGGGTTGTTCTAATGCCAGGGCAGGTGTTAAAATAGTGGGAAAAAAAGCTTTAGAGCAACCCAAACTTTGACTCCATCACTAATTACCACTAGTGGCGTATGCCGTTGGTGCGGCTCTAGTGGTACCAATATTGGTAGCGCCAAACGACTGGGTTTCTTTTTTCAGGCTCTCCTTATACCAAGGCCATCTCAGACGGGATCCTGAAGCTGCAGGAAGACGGGGTGCTGGCTGTCCTGTACAACCGATGGTGGAGAGAGAAGAGCGGGGGAGCAAATTGCGAAGTGGGGGCAGTTTGCTTACTTGTGACTACAAAAAAAAAACTTGTCCACTAACTTGTTTCTTTCTCCTACTTTTTTCTTTCAGACGGTGAGCAGAGTCGACAGGAGGACAAGAGAACACACACACACACCGTGAATCCCCTTGGCATTTGCATACATTTTTTCCGATCTGTTCTCTCTCTCTTGCTTTTCAGGAAGAGGGCGTGAACTCCGACCAGCTGGGTCTGCCCAACCTCGGAGGCGTGTTTATCGTGCTGCTGGGCGGGATGATCGCGTCCATCCTCCTCGCCTTCGGAGAGTTCGTCTGGGAGAACAGGCTGCTGGCGTTCACGCCAGGGGTGAGCAGAGAAAGAACCAGAGAATAGAGAATGATATAACCACTTCTTTTCCTTACCTCGTCCCCCCCCTCCCCCCACGATCAGAAATCTTTGATGAGCGAGATGTGGAAGGAGTTCAAGTTCTCCATCGACTTCCGCGAGGGCGACTCGAAGCCGCTGCCCAAGGAGAACGGCGACTCCACGGCGGACTCCAACGCGCTGCTGGCCGACGAAGAAGAGGGTGAGAGAGAGGGAGGGAGGGGTAGTGGTGGTCAGATTTTTTTTTAACGACCTCCTCTCCCAGCAGGCGATGTGGTCTCACACCACACGTACGGAGTGATAGGGGACAGCGCGAGCAACCTGCACAAGGCCAGCATGGACCAGGGCGGGGCCTATTCTGCACTGGGCAGCGACCCCGGGGGCCGCAGGCTGCCCACGCCGACGACGATGCCGAGGAAGTCCTCTGGGGAGGTGGCGGACAACATGGTGCCCCCCGGAAAGGTGTGACAGCGGATGGCGGCGGCGGCGGCGGCGGCGGCGACGGCGGCGGCCTTGGTAGGAAGGAATTTATTGCTCACGGATGAAGTATTAGCACATACCTGTACACGCCTTCGTAGACTCGAAAAAAAGTGTGGTGTCCCCGAACTGTGCACAAATGCGTTGTACCACCCTTGACTGGAGAAAAATTGCCTTGACTGATGTGTCTGTTGTCTGTATGTCTGTTCCCATTTTTTGCTATACTAGGGTCATTTTTGTACTATTTGTTTTACTCGCACTGGTTTTTCTTTATTACGTTTGTTCTCAGTTTTCTTGTTAAGAAAATCCGACAGCCAATGGTTAAAAAAAACTGGTGTGCTACATTTCATGCAACGTTCTCGCGCGTTTGATGACAATCTACGTACATATCTTTAAAAAGTACGTAATACTAGTACTATAAAATCAGAGTTTAAAATGCAAAAAAAAATTGCCCCATCACTGAACATCAGTGGCTTTTCATCCTTATCCTGACTGCCACGAGCCCCTCTCCCGCCACGACCACATTGCACGCGCCGTCATCCCCCTCCGCCCATGCGCACATGCTCTGCGCGTCAGCCACGTCCGTCAGCAGCTGCCCCGCCAGTTCCACCCGGCCGTCCGGCCACAACGTCCAAGCGGCGACCCTCTGGTCCACGGAGCAGGAGACCACCGCCGCCGTCGCCGCCGTCGTCGCCGTCGTCGTCCAGAGCCCCGTCATCTGCGCCGCGTGCAGCTGAGTCCGCCGCCTCACCACCCTCCTCCTTCCTCCTCCTTCTTCTTCCACCCCCACTACCGCGAGCACCCCGCCGTCGTCACCGGACAGGATGAGCTCTTCTCCCTCCTCCCCTCCTCCTCCTCGTCCTCCTCCGGCGAGAATGGTTGCTGTTAGTGAGTTAATTCCCGAGGTGTTGGCCTGCACCTCCCACTCTGGGACGAGCGATTTTCCGTCATCCCCTCCGAGAGACCAGCTGCGGATGAAGCCGTCGGTGCTGCAAGTCAGGACCCCCTCGCCCTCGCATCTCCTGGGCGCCAGTCTGAGGAAGCAGTGGTTGATCGAGTCGCTCTCCGCCAGCGGATGGATCCGTCGGGAAGCGGGGTCCACCTGGAGGGCGCGCAGGACCCCGTCGGAGCAACCGACGTAAACGACGAAGCCGGCGCCGGCGCCCCGGGTGATCTCGATGTCCACGAACCGGACTTCGGTGTCGTAGACGGTCTCGAAGTTCCTCCAGACTTTCTTCCTCTTCTTGTCTCCGCCCTTCAGCAGGTGCGTGGCCAGTTCCGTCACCAGCAGACGCCCCTTGCTGCTGCCTCTTCCTCTCCTCCCTTGAGCGTGAGCTGCCTCCCGTTCGATGCCCCACGCCTTGAGCTCCGCCCTGCCGCCGGCTGAAACCATCAGCAGGGCTGCCTCGCCGTCTTGGACGGTCTTCAGGCACTTGACGCTGGAGATGTGGCTCCTGAGGGTCTCGAGAGTGACCCTCTCCCACACGTCGCGGTCTGCGTTCCAAGTGAGGTCGTGGATTTTAATGACCCCGTCTTCTCCGCCCGTTGCAATGTAGTGGTCTCGCCCAATGCTGAAATGGCAAGCCACGCAGATCTTCTTGGCGTGCAACCCCGGCCTCAACTCCGACTTCGCCATCTCCAGAATCGGAATGTCGACGGTGTACAGCCTCTGATCCTTGACGAAGGCGAATCTGGCCCTCGTCCCTTCCTCGTCCCTGGTGGAGAAATCCCATGACCGGTGGCCCCCGCCACAGACGACCTCCACCACGTCCCTCTGCTCCCGACAGCTGTAGCCCACGAAGCAGGAGGCGCGGAACCCCAGCAGGAGGACGTCACCGCGGTAGGGAAAGAAGGAGTCGACCCAGGGGAGGGGCAGGCGGGAGCGACTGGCCAGGCTGAGGTGGCCCTCGCCCTCGGGCTCGCTAATCCTGAACGTGTTCTGCAGGCCGTTCCTCCCCACAGTCTGGAGGAGGCGGCCTCTAACGGCAATGTCGCCAACTCCGTGGTTCCCGTGGGCCTTGGCACTGAAGAGGATCTGTCCGGTCCTGGCGTTGTAGACGTGGAGGTATCCGGAGCGGTCCCCCAGGTAGAGGAAGTCTCCGTCGATTGCTGCGCAAGACGGCCACCTCTGCTCTCCCCGCGCCGGAAGGGTCATCTCCTGCAGGAAGGCCCCGGTCCGACCGTCCACCATCCTGAGGCGGCCCCCAGCCCCGCAGGCCAGGCAGCGAGGTTCGGAGCCGACAACGTGAAGGGAGAACACCTTTCCACGGAAGACTTGGTGCCTCGCCAACTCACCAGAGCCACCACGCCCGTTCCATTTCCACACCATTATCTTGCCGCACAAGGTGGCGAATATCACCTCCTCTCGCTGCACTTCCATCAGGGCGTGCTTCTCCAACTCCTTCAGGTACAGCACCCTCTCCGCCTGCAGACTGTCCCCCGAAAACCTGAAAACCGCTCCTTTCAAGGTGAGGCAGAGCAGCGAGCCCGTGGACTCGTGCGTCCTGATCACCCTCGGCGGGTCGCCTTCCGACCAAAACTGCTCCACCTCCCTGGGAGAGAGGACACTCTCCCTGGAGACCCTCCACGACCTGACGAGCCCCTGCTCACCTCCGGAGAAGAGTGTCGTCCCCTGCTTCTTCTCCCTGTCGCAGGCGAGGGACCAGACTGGGCTGCGGGCCCGCTTCTCCTCCACCTTTACCCCCTTGGCCGCGTCCCAGACGATGATGGTCCCGTCCTCTCCGGCGGTGGCCAGCAGGTCGGGGCCCACGAAGACGCTCCTGAAAACTCTGGCGGTGTGCCCGCGCAGGGTGACGCCCGGAATGATCTCGGCCGCAGACCAGTCTCTCTCGCCTCTTCCCGAGGAGGAGGAGGACGAGGAGGGGGAGGGGTCAGCCGGGAAGGACACCGTCCAAGTGCGTGCGGTGCGGTCATCTGAGGTGGAGCAGAGGAGGGAGAGGTCGCGGCTGAACTCTAGTGAGAAGATGACCCCTTGGTGGCCTGTCAGACGGTGCAGCACAGGACGGTCTTGGCTGCCCAGCCCTCCTCCTCCTCCTCCTCTCCATATCACAATTTCCCGAAAAACCGTCCCCGCCAGAACGACCACGTCGCCGTTCCCTTCTTGAAGGAGCAGGCCAGAGTAGAGGATGCACTTCTCCTCGCAGTCGATCGCGGCAGCATCTCCGTCTTCGCCCTCATCTTCTTGCAGGCCCACGAGGTGGACCCTGTTGTGCGCCGTGAGGACCGCCGCGCGGTCGACCCCCGTCCAGAGGCAGGAGATGATCCAGTCCGGGAAGTCGGACTTGCGGCGGAAGACCGTCTTCAGGATCGGGGGCTCCCTGCGGACCTCCGCCACGGCCAGGCACTTCCCGCCGAAGGCCAGGACGCGGGACGGCGTCTCCCCAAAGCTGGGGACGATCCCGTGCAGGTGGGTGCCCCTGATAACCCTGAGGGAGGCCTGTTGTAAACGGTACTTTTTAAGAATTTCGTCTTCAGGAGGGTAGGGGGGGGAGAAAGTAACAAAAATTGGTTACTCAATGTACGTATATTTAAGGTCGTACTCGACACGTGAAGTCATGGTGCTCTTCCTCCTCTTCTTCTTCCTCTCGTGAGTATACCTCCAGCCTTCCTCCCACAGCGGCTACCAGAACACCTCCTCCTCTTCCTCCTCCTCCTCCTGCCGGGGGGAGAGAGCAGAGCGCGGTCACCCTCACGTCCGTCAAGGTCTCGGCCAGCTCCATTGGCCAGGCAGAATCACAGTTATGATGAACTATCCATTGCTTAAAAAAAATAACGTTGTTTTAAAAGTTGCGTTTAAAAGACGCATCATAAGATGCGTCACGTGCGTTTTGCGTCACTTGCTACGCTACTACTACTACTACTTTGTTTACTCCCGTCAGCTTGGCGGTGCCGCCGTCATCCAGTCGGGACTCTCTCGCAACCTGGCAAAGGTTTTGATCTCCTCCAAGTGTACAGTACATTGGAGTGCTTTGCTGTTTCTATCAATTAATTATAGTGAGAAACAGCCATTATAATAAGCATTAAGTCGCTTTGCTACACTAGATAACATTTTTTTTGTTATTGCCGTCGCTGCTGTCACTCCCAAAACTGTTGGCTTAGTTAATTTCTGTCCACTTCTTTTTTCTAAACTTAAATAAACGTCGCAAAGGAGCCTTGAATTCTACAGTAGCACCCTTTCTTTCCCCCCCCCTCCCTTCTCCGTTTTTCCTTGCCAATCGCTCTGAGCACGGTTCAAAATTGCCGTTCGTAGTCTCCTCCTTTCCCGACCCGTTGTTGTTGCCCCTGTTGTTGTTGCGTGTCTGATCGCAACTCTCATAAAACTCGGATCCGTGCGTCGAGGGCAAGGAACCACTCTTCTTGTTCTTCTTGCCGCCGTCGTCACTAAGGCTTTTAAATTATTCGTTTAGAGACAAAAATTGATTAAAGTTAATTTTGGGATCAAATGAACGATTAATCGAACAAAACCGAACAATTTTTTACTAATATTTCTGGTATTAATGTAAAGTAAAGTTTGCTTAGTCCGTCACCTACAGGAAATATTGGACACTTCTTTAAAAACCATACAAAGTGAACTTTAATACTGTTAGTATATATA
>JAAUYM010099689.1_pt1 | contig 21575 bp, 19 predicted proteins | sample 7278001 | NCBI WGS metagenome assembly JAAUYM01 (sample SAMN14350224, study PRJNA611818) | marine sediment metagenome | isolation source: surface marine sediment (1.8m) | place: French Polynesia: Moorea | collected 2018-08
AGATGGAGGGAGGAGTGGCCTAACGCTGAAAATGGAAGAAACTGTCACCACTATGTCATCCGCTCTCTGAACAAACTCATTCCTGAACTGATGCTTCTCTCTCTCTTGGTGGCGTTGCCATTTGCTAATCATCGCGCACATAACCAGACGATTCCAGGTTGAACACGCTACTCTACTACCTGTGCCTACCCACAATGCGCTCAAGATCACTGAACACCGACGACTAATTTTCACTGATTTGAGAGCGAGGACCCAGAAATGACCTTCATTTTTTTCCTCTCTCCTTTTTTTTTTTTTAGCCTGCAAGGCCGATCAGTTCTCCTGTCGCTCTGGCATGGTCCGCTGCATCCATGAGAGCAAGAGGTGCGACCGGAAGTCCGACTGCTACGACGGCTCGGACGAGGAGAACTGCGGTAGTATACAGTATAGAGATTAAGAGGAAAACCCAGAGCGAGTAGAATCATTAGTCAATGGGTCGAACGTGTTCAAAGGCTGCGGGTCCACCCAGTTCACGTGTCGTTCCGGCGCAGTCCGGTGCGTGGACCAGAGGAGGGTTTGCGACGGCACCCCAGACTGCATCGACGTATCGGACGAGAGCGAGTGCGGTGAGGATGACACTGACAAAAAAATATCCACCACATTTCACCCCAATCACTCTCTGGAGAAAAGCAGGGTTGCCTTTTTTTTTTTACAGGCTGCAGAGACAACGAGTTCACCTGCCACGCGGGCTCAGTCAGGTGCATCGATGAGCGGAGGAGGTGCGACAACAGGCCCGACTGCCAGGACGGATCGGACGAACTAAACTGCGGTATAGGAGAAGATTAAACGACTTAAAAAGAAATGATTTGCCCGACTGGACTTTTGAAAGTTGCGATGCGTAACAATAAAAGTCCCGTCGGGTGTCTGTCAAAGTCTCTTTTGTCTTGTCCAGGGTGCCGAGGCGACGAGTTTCAGTGCCGCAGCGACGGGAGGTGCCTCGCGGAGTGGAGGCGGTGCGACCGGCGGATGGACTGTCCGGACGGGAGCGACGAAGAAGGATGTCCAGGTCGGACGACCTGTTTCATCTCCATTTAGTAGTCTACTCCTTACTGCAATCAAACATTTGCCGATATTCATTAATTGAGAAAGTGGAAGTTGTACAGGTTTTTTTTGTGTGTGTTCAGGCTACTGCCGCCTCGGCGAGTGGGAGTGTTCCCTCGGTGGGCAGTGCGTGTCCGAGCGGGTAAGGTGCGACGGCAAGGTAGACTGCGGCGACGGGTCGGACGAGGACCCGGCGCACTGCAACAGGGGAGGGCTGAACCTGCGCACCTACCCGACGGAGCAGACCATCAAGGAAGGTAAGGCCGGCAGGGCGAAAGGGACAAATGAGAGTTCTCTTTTCCGTGTGTGGTGTAGTTACTACTATAGTATTAGTATATAAATAGTTTCTCTCCCTTTGTTGAACTGTTCTTTCTTGAACTGTAATTGATAATACAGTATTTCTGGGTGTGTGTGGCTGTGTTGTGTGCTGTATGTACTACTTTGGTGGATTAACCCTTTTTTGTGTGACTGGTGTGATAAAAAAAAGGCTGCAAAACCCTCCTCCTTGGGAATCCACCACCCGCAGTCGCCTTAGCCGCCCCTTCACTTCTCTTCTCTTCTACGCAAGTAGGTCGCGAGGTGGTATTCCAGTGCCGGGACGAGGGTCCACTCAGGGCCAGGGTCGTCTGGGTCAGGGACAGAGGGGAGCAGCTGCCGTTCCCGCCGGGAACCAGGCAGGAAGGGGGAAGACTGGAGATGCCCAACATCCAGGTGACAGATTGCTGCTTGTCCTGCTACTATCCTTGTCATGATCGCACTCGTTGAAGGCCAGACCCTTTGCAGCTCTCCCACACCGGGACGTACATCTGCAGGGCGGTGGACTACGTGAACGAGGTCGGGTCGGAGATATCGGTGCATCTGCAGGTCATTCCCGGTGAGAGAAGGAAAAAAAAGTGCATCACTGCATTGGGAAAAAAAGCACCCGATGCTCTTGAGACTTTTCTCAGTTCAGTTGTTGCCAAGGAGACTTTGAGATCATCTTTCCAAATTTGGAAGCAGCGAAGTACACAAGTTTGCGACTCTTTTGACATCTCTCATTCCTCCAGCAGAGCTGTTATATGCTGTTCGATTCAATTTTTTTTCTCCTCCTTTTGTACGTACATACAGACTAAAAAAATTGTTTAGCCTTAGTCTGAAAACGATCGCTAGAAAGAGAGAGAAACTCGAGAGAGAAAAAAAGCTGTTCTCCTTGGCTCTCGTTTTTTGGCGAGTTATGTAATGAGAATTTTGCACAAATATGCTTTGCTGAGATGAATGAGTCGTCCACATATTAAATGCAGGTGTACACATCATCCCATTTCCGTGTCAGATAGCTTGGCGTCAAGAGCGACTTGAAATTTCTTGATAGAAACAAATTATTTTCTTGCACGTGTTGCCTACCAGGAGGTGGGGGCTAGGATGTCATCCCTCAGCGGAGAAGAAAAATATTGAAAAGGGAGAGAAGTGGAAATAGAGCAGGAAAATTTTTGCGCGAAGCCAATTTTTTTTACGGCAAAAAAACTTGCTTTTGCCCCCCCAAAGTCCGGTCCGCAGCAGGAGGAGCAGGGAGAGGGGGAGGAAGGGCTGAAGATGTGTAGGAGGAGGGAGGAAAAAGCAGCTTCCGAAGGAGATGCTACTGCTTCTTTCTTCTTTCTTCCTCTTCATCTCATCTCCTTCGTTTGAGTGGTCCGCCGCTCTCACAGCCGAGCGGGAGGATCGGTCGGGACCCCCCAGGAACAAAGCTGGGTCGGACAGCAACTGAACAGCCCGTGATCGTGAATTCGAATACCTTGGAACCTTCTTTCTAAAAAAAAAAAAGAAAGAAAGAGCCATGACAGCTTGTCCTCTTGCATAATGAGGAGTCAGATACTTTTGCTCCTCTGGCTGTGGCCAGCCTGGGCCCAGAGAGGAAGAGGTAATGATAACAATGGGGAGAATGGCCTGCTTGCTTTAAAAATATTTCTCCTATCCGACGCATTCACGCCACCTCTTCCGCTTCCGACCCTTCCCTGTTTCTTTCCATCTCTCCAAAGCTTCCCTCGTTCCACATTACTATCACCCTCATGGGCTATCCAAACCTTCTCAAGAAGACTATCGTCTTTTGAAGTGTTGGAACGGCGGCCTGTCTGGCCATGAAAATACCGTAGTACGTACATATTGTATGGGTACGTACAGGTACACCTTCGGGTTAAGGGCTTTCTCCCCTTTCTTTCCGGGCTCCCCATATCTACCAAATGGTGCGAGAAGAAGATGAGAAAAGGAAACAAAACAAGTCCATCGTTTATGCGTACGAAAGAGAGGGAGGAAGTCCATAGCAATTACTATTTACCCTTATCCTTGTTTTCCCTTGTCAGGTGATCCGGGTCCGTCGGTGGTGCCCACCCGCCCTCCGGGCTGCGGCCCCAGCCAGGCCACCTGCGCCAACGGGCAGTGCGTGCCCAGGGAGTTCGTCTGCAACGGGAGAAGAGACTGCGCCGATGGATCGGACGAGAGGGGATGCAGTGAGTGTGCATGGAAGAACGAGGAGAAATGAACCATGGTCGTCGCCCATGAGGCTTTTTTTTTTGTTGTCAACAGGGGTTGGAAATCGGTGCGAGCCGAACGAGTTCCAGTGCGACAACGGGCGGTGCGTGCTCAAGACGTGGCGGTGCGACTCGGACAACGACTGCGGAGACGGGTCGGACGAGAGGAACTGCGCGACCAACCCGCCCGGGTCGCAGTGCCGATACCACGAGTGGAGGTGCAACACGGGAAATCAGTGCATCCCCAAGTAAGTAGTACAGTACTACAGCAACGTCTCCTCCACTCCTCCTCCACTCACCTCTTTTGATATCCTCGCTCTCGCTGTCAGGTCATTCCAGTGCGACGGGGAGATGGACTGCCAGGACCAGAGCGACGAGACTGGATGCCGTGAGTGCAGCAACCTTTCGACCACGGCGCACTGAACAGGCCTTGGCCATGCTCGCTCTCCAATCCACAGGTCCCCCGGAGATCGTGGTGTCTCCTCCCCCGCAGGTGGTGGTCGACGTGGGCTTCACCTTCGTGATCAATTGCACCGCCGTGGGCGTCCCCACGCCGGAGATCGTCTGGAGACTCAACTGGGGACACGTGCCGGACAAGTGCACGCAGACCAGCACGCCGCAGGTGAAATTGAAATGGAAGGGAGAGATTTCACGTTTTATGACTTTCCCGTTGCTCCTTGCTACTCGATTTGGATTTTTTTTTTAATCCAGAGAAACAATCACGCCTACGGAGAGATCAGTTGCCCGGACGCCGGCGCCATGGACCAGGGGGCCTACTCGTGCGAGGCCATCAACATTAAGGGGTCCTGTTTTGCTGGGTCCGCCGGGTGCGGCCAACCTGGGCAGGACGCGCAAGTGGTGAGTGAGTCTAGGTTCTTTTTAAGGTAATTCCCGGTGTGTTATTGTCTCTTCCTCGTCTCCCAGGTGATCCGCGGCGCCCCTTCCGTGTGCCCGGCCGGGACCTTCAACGCGGCCGCCCGGTCCAACTCTGAGTGCCTCCCCTGCTTCTGCTTCGGGGTCACAAACCAGTGCTCAAGCTCGGAGCTCTACATCAGCGACGTATACGAAATATCGATATTTCCGTGTTCCGTCACGAGAATTACTCATGTTTTCTTCTCTCATTTGACCAGATCTCTCTTCCCAACGACGGCTACACCCTGGTGGGCCTGACCATCCCGTCATCCTCCAGCAGGGGCAGAGGGGCAGTCTTCAGGGCGACTCCTCTGGCGGGCGGCAATCAGGCCTCCGTCGCCATCAGCTCGACAAGAAGGGGTAGGGTAGGAGGGGGACAGGAGAAAGGGAGGATATTAAAAAAAAAAAATTCCAACTCTATTTCAGGTCAGAAGCTTTTCGCGCGAGCAGGACAAGCTCTCGCCGGGAGAGACCCCATCTACCTAAAGCTTCCAGTGAGCAATGCAAAGCGGATTCTGATTGGTTTTTTTCCATGTTATGGTTGACCTTTCTTGTTTTCTCCTAGATTTCTCCCGGCGGCTACACCAACTCGTTCGGAGGTTACATCAGGTATAACCTGCGCATCGGTGGACAGGGGCGGCCGACGACGGCGCCGCACGTGGTGCTACAGGTGAGAGAGCTATTTTTCTTTGTACTGTATTGACGAGAATGGGATCGAGTGTTGGAAGGGTGCAGATGCACATGCGTGCCTGAGCTAAATTGACATCCAGCAAAAAAATCAGTAACTTGGATTAGAAGTTTTGTTTTACCACGTTAAAAAAAGATTTTGCATGGAACAAGTATGTACCTACTTAGTGCGTAGACTGTAATGTCACATGTCAAGGAGAACTTAGGATGTTCAACATTGAAAAGGGAGCTTGTATTCAGTAGGATATGAGCACATATCTTACTGAGTGGCTGCTCACGTTAATAGGAGGCAAAGAAGGTGGGATTACTTTTGCGTTGCCTTCATTTCTTGCTTAAGTTTTTTTTTGCGTGAAAGCAGCTAACTGGCTTCAGTTAGGTTTTTTTAAGGGGAAATAAGTACTTCTGGACACCCTCGTTTTTTACTGCTTGGACGCCAGCTTACCTACAACTTTTTCATCGCGGTTGATCTTTCCGCTTCCTTTCATTCCAAGGAAAACTAGCCTGAGAGCCAGAGTTCCGATTTCCACAACGCTGAGAATGCTCATGCCACAGAAGAGACCCACGACTCCACCTGCAGTAGATAGACAAAATGTTAGGGAAGAAAGGACCAAGCCATGAACATGGCAAGGGCAACTTATGTAGTACCTAGACTGGCAAGTTGATCGGTGAAGGTGACCCTCTTTCTCCTCACCACCTCGGCAACGGTGTCGGACGTCAGTTGGAACTGCAGGAGTGCGATTTCCGAAATTTCGGCCTCTCCGCAACTTGCGATAAATTTGAACATGCTCGGGAGGTCGGCGTATTTCTTGTTCAGTTCGAAGTGGCGGTCCTCGTAGTGCTCCATGTAGAACTCGAAGGCATCCAGGAAGAGCCTGTTATTGCGCCTCGTCTTGTAGGAGAGGACGCTGTAGCACTCGGACGCGTCCAGGGGGGTGGAGATGACGGAGAAGGAGTAGGTGGTCGAACTGCAGGAGACGGGGCAGTCGCAGTCCTTGTAGATCTGGGCGCTGGCCATGGTGTTTCTGAAGCACTCGTCCCCGATCCTCTGGCAGACCTGGAGGGGCTCCTCGACGTGGGGATAGTCCCAAGGAATGCAGCCACACCTCGCATGGGCCTTGTTGACAGCACACTCAAACTGGCAGCCTCCCTTCGTGTAGTTCCTGAACAGGTTCGAAGCCCCGGCTCTCTCGTGAGGGAACAGGCACTTCCTGGTCTCCAGGGGAAAGTCCTCCAGCTCGGAGTGCGAGCTGCTCCTTGACGGCGTTATGTACACCGTGTGCTTCATTCCAGGAATGAATTCGATGGGGTTGGCCTCGAGATCTGCTGGTTCTGACGGATGATGGATGAACACCTTAAAAGGACCATTTGCCGGACTGTCCGACACGAGGTAGATCGCCTTGCCGTACTTGGGCCCGGCAGCCGCTGGGTAGATGACCTCGTCCCACAGAGGCCGGAACCAGTCGTGCCTTTGCTCGCTTTTCTCCATGACATGGTCATGCACTTTAGCGTTGCCCTTGGGGTGCATGGCGTTGAAGAAGGCCCTGAGTCCAGGAGTTTCCCTGTAGGTTTCCCAGAAGTGCGCCGCGTTGAACGTGTACCCGAGCCCGGCAGTGGTGAACGACCTGGAGAATCCCACGCACTCGTGGTCCCCATAGCCGTACTTGAAGGGGTCGATGGGAAAACTTGCACCATGGTCGCAGCTCACCAAGAGAGGGTATGTAAGGTATATGTAGGGCTTGGCCCTCTCGGAGACGTACTCGAGGTCCTCCAGCTTGTGGCCAAAGTCCAGCTCAAATTCAAACCTCGGGACGGTCGCACTCTGCGGTTGCAGCGTCCATTTCATGATGTGGAGGACCGCCTCAAAGCGTTCTCCCACCTCCGACATGAGGTCCCGGCACTCCTCGAGCGTCACGTTGAACCCAAGCATGGAGCAGCTGTGCAGGCCTCCGATCATGTTGTGGGACTGCCCACGTCCATTGAGGGCGCGGCTGTCCAGGAGGTTTGCCATGTCGAGTATGTTGAGCTCGTCGCTGTCCATGATGAGCCTGCTTATTTTGTAGAAATCAGGCTCGACCTGCTGGCCGTAGTACCTGTAATCCTCTACGTGCGGATAAGTCACGTTGAAGAGCATCCCCAGGGGCAACTTGTCGGAATACTTTCCGTGGCTCAGAGCAAACGCGGACAGGAAGTACGCGCCAGAGAAGGGGACTTGGAGTTCCTCACCGGACTCTTGGTGGTAGTACGTCAGGGTTACGTTGACTTCCGAGCAGGCGTCAGGTAGAGGAGCCTGCCTGGTCGTGTCCACTTCCAGGTCTAGGAGGGCCATGACCTCGAGGTCTCGCGCGCCAAAGGAGAGGGCGAACCTCCTGAATTCGCTGATAGAGCGGTTGACGTAGTGGTAGTCGTACTCCGCGTTGTACATCAGCGCGAAGAGACATTGGTCGGCAGTGCTGCTCGGGAGGCCCTTGAAGAAGTCCAGGGCTCCGTTGACGTCCTTGAACCCCCAGAACACGGTCAGGGCGAACTCCAGCTGCGACGGCTCGAAGAGGAATATCTTCATCATCTCGTAGGTGAAGCCGGCCACGTTGGCCAGGTACGGAGACAGGTCCTGGCGAAATTTGGCCACGTTCTCGTCGTTGGCGCAGGTGCGGACGTAGGTCTCGTCGAAGCAGGAGTAGTCCATGATGTGGCCCATCAGTCCGTAGGGCCTAGTGGGAGCCCCGGCCCCGATCGTTATGGCAGGAAAGTGGACCTCCTGCACCGGCACCGTCTCAATCGAAGTGGATATCGGATTATTGGCGGTCTCCCTCAGCGAGCTCTGAATGAGATATCCGGACACGGTCAGCACCGCCACGATGGCTGCCGTCCAGAAGATCCTCTCCACTAGGCTGTTGGCGCTGACAACGTACTTGAATCCGTGGACGGTGGTCTCCTCGAAGTAACCGCGGAGGATGGGGCGCCACCTCTTCATGTTGATGCTGCTTCTGCCTGCCTCAACGATCTCTTGGGTACTAATGTCAACCATTCACTTGACAGTTACATGAAAACCACCTCCTGAGTGTTTTTTTTTTCTTTTTGCTCTGAAGGCTCGCGGTAGAAACTTCGGATTCTTTTCAACAGTTTATTGTGATTGAGGATTACGCGAAGTTCAATCATGTTTTTTTCTCTGAATAGAACGTGTTATGGAGTAGTGCCACATCTTTGTGTGGTTGAGGGTGATTAGATCCACTCTCCGTAACAGGTTGTCAGCACGAGGAAAAAGGCCCGTTTTTTTAACCAAGAAAGGCCAATTGCTGTGTACAAAGCGCATCGTAATCATAATTCGCCACAGGACACCACTTTGTCAGTCACCAAGGCTCCTCATTACGCACCATGCCTTACCCCAAAGGACGAAAATTACTGCGTCGCCACCCGTAATTTATCAGCCGGATGACGACAGGATAAAAGAAAAAAGGAAAAGAGGAATTTGAACACTTTCACGTTTTCCCTCGATGTCCATTAGGGAGAGATACAAATAGCTACATTTTTCTCACCCCTCACAAGAAGGGGCAATCATTCCAATAATACCAATATGCACCCGACACAAATATGGAAATGTTCAATTTTGGAAACTTATATGCGCCTTTCTTTCCCGCATTTTCTTCTCTCCAGGGTGGCGGCCTTAGCCTACTGTACGTCTCCCCCTCGGGGCAGCTCACACCCAACGTGGACAACGCCATGGAAGTGCAGCTCTACCCAGGAAACTGGTTCAAGGTCAGGGCGGCAGGGATTTATAAACAACCGACAAAATTTCATTTTCTCTTTAAATCGCCATTGGCACTTTCAGTCGGTGACCGCGCGAGGCCAAGGGTCCGATCCGGCCACCAGGGAGGAGGTCATGGCCGCGCTCAACCGGCTGGAGGCGGTCTTCGTCAAGTGAGTGTCTCCCTGATCTGCCTTTGCCACACACCTCCTCAGCACGACCAAGCCTGCATTTGCTCGACCTCCGCAGGGGCCAGTACCTCGGGGACACGGTGGACACCGAGCTGACGGACGTTCGGCTAGGGTCGGCCGTGGGCCGGGACCAGGGGCTGGGCAGGGCGGTGCTGGTGGAGCAGTGCAGGTGCCCGATGGGCTACGCCGGCATATCGTGCCAGGACTGCGCTCCGGGATACGAGCGGGGCGGGCCGGGGGCCGGGGGCTCGCCCGGCTCCCTCGGCGAGTGTCGGCGCCCGGAGGTCCGGTGTCCGGCCGGCTACTATCGAGACCCATCGGTCGGCACCGACTGCCAGGTCTGCCCGTGCCCGCTGCAGTCGCAAGCAAACCAGTAAGGAGATTTTTTTAACATTGGAAATATATGGAAAAAAAGTAATTTATATTCTTATACTATTTTTTTGTCACAGGTTTGCACAAGAATGCTACCTAGACGTGGACAGAGACGTGACCTGCTCGTGCCCTCCGGGCTACGAAGGACGAAGGTACAAAAATGTCCTGGGTTTCCTTTTTGTCGTCTCAGTACCGAACGGAAAAATCGGTTTCAACTTGCAGATGCGAAACCTGCTCCCCGGGGTACGTGGGGAACCCGACCGTGCCCGGAGACTTCTGCAGACGAGGTAGGACCAAACTGGTCTAATTTCACCCCTCCCCTCCCCCCCCCCCCGTTCCGTCTCAAGGCAGTTCCTGTTCAAGTGCAAGGTAAAAACAAATCCCGGGCGAATTGTCGATATGTACCACGTACTGTACTGTACTAGTAACTAGCACTACCTAGGTGCAGTCGATATTTGTCAGAGAACTTTATTTCAAAGATGTGGGTCACCTCTGTGTCATTTTTGTACTCTTTCTGTATCCAAACTTTAGATGTGTTCTCAGTGACAGTAGTTTTTATGTGTGTGTGTGTTTGTGGTATGTACATTAGTAGTAATGTCATACAGTACATACTTCGTAGCTTCGTAGTACGTGCTAGAAATCACAAGTCAGCTATATGTTTTCATTTTAGCATAGCCAAAAGCAGAGCTTCAAAAGCTAAGCAGCATCTTTACTTCCAAGGGGCAACAAGCTATAATTTAGCATGTACAATGTATACGTACGTAGCATACACCTACCAGTGTTACGGCATCCTCTGCCAGCAGTGGATGCCATTTCAAACCAATTTGCCAAATAAGTCCAAAAAAAGAAGCACATCGGAGCACTCTTCCGCGGTGGCATTCCTGCTCTTAATTAACTTTAGATCCCGAGACCCTTCTTTAGTATCCGGAGTCGCTCATCATCATCTTGACGAATTCGTCGTAGTCGAGCTTCCCGTCGCCGTTGAGGTCGGCCTCGCGCATGAACTCGTCCGCCTCCGCCGACGTCAGCACCGACCCCAACTGGGTCACCACCTGAGAGGGGAGAGTGATCGTCGTAAAGGATGTTCCAGTTGGGTCAAGGACTCCAAAAATAAGAATTATTGGTCTCTTTCTTTCCGAGCATTTTTTTGAGGTCATGTCGCCTCCTCCCTCGTCAAAAATGTGCTGCTCCTACGATGAGAAAGGGAGGGAGGGAGGACGGGAAAGCGATGACTTCTTGTACCCCGCCCATTTCAAAGCCCGACAGAGTCATTTGACTTTCCAGGAATTTCTGCAGCAGGGTCGTCGTTGTCATTCGAGAAGAGAAACTCCGCTCATGCGAAATTCCTCCTGTCGTGAGCAAAAAAAAATCCTCATGTGCAAAAAAAAAAAAAAGAAATAAACAAGTTGCTGCTGACAAAAAAAGCGATCGAAGTTTGGGGCATAACGTGGACGCCCGGATAGAGAAGATTTAAAGAGGATCTGTGTCTACTTTTACTACGTACTGCAAGAAAGAGTCTCCATCTCTCTCTCTTTGCCAACTGATGACGCAAAATTATTTCTATTCCCTCATCTCTCTCTCTTCTTCGATGCAATTTCCGACCTTTGGGGACGGGAAATTGGAAGTCTCCTTTCTCCGCCTCTTTCTCCGCATCCCTTTGAAATCCCGACTTTGTTCTTCTCTCTCTCTCTTTCTGCATCTGCATCATCGTTGCCCCCTCTCTTTCATTTCGCAAATGTTGTCCTACTTTAAACATCATTCCCCACCTGTTTGAGCTCCTTTGCGTCAATGTACCCGTTGCCGTCCCGGTCGAAGATCTTGAAGGCCTCCCTGATCTCGGCGGTCTGGTCCACCTCCTGTGCCTGCTTGCTCATCATGTCGAGGAATTCCTCGAAGTCGATGGTGCCGTCGCCGTTGACGTCGAACTCGATCACCAGGTTGAGGATCTCGTCCTCCGTCGGGTTCTGTCCGATGGACCTCAACACCGGCAGGAGCTCCTTCGTGGAGATGGTCCCGCTGCCGTCCTGTCGGAGTGGGTGGGGTGGGGGGTGGGGATAAGACTTGAAAGATGCTGTTGCTGTTGCTTTTTGCAACATTGTATTCGAACGGAACGCAATTTGCCAGTAAATGCAATTTCCCCGGAGAGAAGGAGATTGTTCTATGTAGGTACTATGTTCAATTTCAGGAAGGGTTTTTTTTTCCTAACGAAAGTAGAAGAGATTTATATTCCCAGTCTAAGAATCTCAATCTGCTATTCTAAGTAAGAAGGCATTGGATGTAGATTCGAAAGAAGCAGCACAGAATAGTAGAGCGAACTCCGCGATAGAACCAGACTTGTAGTACTGTGCGCATCTTACCTTGTCAAACTCCTCAAAGGCCTCCTTGAACTCCAGCCTCTGGAGCTCTGAGATTGATCGCTCTCTGCTCATTGTGAGCTGCGTGATGCGGAGACAGACGGGCTTCTTGCTGCTTCCTCACGACTTTGGATTTTGGGTCGCTTCCTCAGGCCCTCCCAGGTTCGTCATCCCCGCGTGAAATTTCCACCTTCCGTCATCGCCCATGGCGGGCACAGCCTCGAAAGCGGAATTCCTCCTTGAACGCGACAAAGGCACCATCGAGTTTTTGGCATATTTCTCCTTTTTTCTTTCCTCTAATCCAGACCAACCAAGAATCAGACCGTTCTTTGACGTGCCATCAAAGAGTAAACCACCGCTTTGCAAAGAAGGAAGGGGGCAAGAAAAGGGTGGCATAGCAATTTTGCCTCCAAGGATGCGGATACTCATCCCTTTTCGAAATTCTGACACAAAGTGCAGCCTGAGGGGAGCACAGGACTAAAAAAAATTATTTGTGACAAACGGGCACATTTGCTCATTGTACTATGTACTACTACATGTGCATGTTGCACCTAATAAGCTTGCTTCAAAAGAAGTTTATCGGGACTGTGAAGTCTTTTCGGCTTTCCTTTGATTTCACGCCCCGTAAAAGACATCCCGGAAATGGGGTAGGGCAAGAGAATGTTTGCCACGAATCTTTAACTTTTTTTCTCAAGGAAACCAAGGATGTATGCCTAACAGTAGTTTGTGAATTCATGGGTAAAGGTGAAATCAGTCAAAAGTGAAAAATGCCAGCATACTGGACACAGCAACCTACTAGGTACGTAGTAGTAGACGATACAACGTGTATCTCTCTCTCTCCCGCTTCTCTTATTTGTACACTTGATTGCCCTCACTTTTTACAGGGTAAGCTGGAACGGAACGGATGCTCTTCAGGGATTTTTTCCCCCTTTCTTTCTTGCTCTTTGTTTGCTGAGAGGGCGGAATCTTTCTTCCTACACCAGAGACGACTGAGCCAGGTCGACAACTGCAACTTTCCGGATCGTTTCCTCCCTTTCACACATCTCCTTCTCCCTCCCTTCTTCTTTCCCCCTCCGCGCTTCATTCCTGTCCATAGGTGAATTCCCCCAATCCCCGGAAGGATAATTGGAAAGTGTCTTCTTCCTTTCGAGATATTGACAACCTTCACATTGGAATCCTTTCACGTTTCTTCCGTGTCTTTGTTTGTCTACCTATGGCTTTTTTCCTCTTCTTTTCACATGTGAGTTGCACCTTCGACACCCGCATGCAAGCAGGCAAGGGCTGGCAACAACGGAAAAGATCGCCTTCTTCGAGTTTCTCCTAATTTTAGGCACTTTTTTTTTACGTTGCTGTTGCCGCGTACTAGCATTCATGTTCTTATTCTTCGCAAAAGCTCTTTGCTTCTTTTGGTGAGGGCGGGGGAATTGGACGGATGCAATGGGCCAATAACTTGGCCCAATTCTCAAGAAACTTTCTCATTATCTCTTTCGAAAGGTTCAGTAAGTTTCACTCGTCAAGTGAGGTCATGAATGACTTGCCGAGGTGATGATGGGAAAAGACTTTAGTTAACACGCGGGAATCTTAATTAAGCCACACTTTTTTCTCCCCTCCTCTCCATTTCCTTCCAGTGCAGATTTAAAAAGCGGCTTCCACTTGTCGTTTCCTATCTACATTTATTCTACTACGTACTATCAGCCTTGAAAAGCAAAGACCGGAGAACAGCGCGAGCGGTGAGTGCAAAAAAAATTACAACAGCGCAACCGGTGAGTGCAAAAAAATTCACAAGAAGTTTAGTAAGAGTCACCGCGTAAGAAAGAGGAGAAGACATTAGTTCAGATTTAAGGGAGGTGGCGAATCTTTGGACACGTGAAGAATTCCTGCGCGCCCTCCTCTGAGCTCACATCTTGGGGGATTTTTCCCTCCCTCCCCTTTCCCTCTTCCCCCTTTGCTCCCTCTCACAAGGGGAGGAGAGGAGGTCGGGGACTAGGACTCCACCCGGACCCCCTCTTCCCTTTCCTTAATTCCTTTCCTTCTTCCTCTCTACTGACCTGTGCTTGCAAGTTGCCCGCTGAATAATTGTCTGGGAGGGAGAAAGAGGTGATATCCGTTGTGGGGGCGGGTTTTGGGAGGGGGGAGAAGAGAGGAAAACAAGCCATAGTATCCGGAATTACTTTTTTCTTCTCTTGCTTGCATGCTCTACGAAGAGCTCTACTCTTCGTACGTAGCAGTTGCGTTCTCCTGCACAGCTTCTCTTCCAGAAAAGGAAGGAGAATCTCAAAATGAGATTTGATTTTTTCTTTTCTCTCAGCAAGGGAGTTTTGCAACAACGCACATCACTGTGCGTTTAAAGAACAAAGACATGTCTTTTGTCCAATGTCTGTTAGGAAATTGGGTGGGGGGGGGAGAGGAGGAGGGAAGATAGTCAAAATGTAGCGGCTCATTTTCTTCGCACGCATTGTTTGCTTGGTGTCATATGCGGCTCTCGACGTCTCAGAGCTCCTTTCCCCCTTCTGACTTCCTCCTTCTTCTCCTTGTTGTTGCGACCCCCCTCCCCTCCTCCTCTTCTTCACTTTAAGACGCTTTGCTTTTCTTGGCTTGTCCGCAAAGGAAATTTTTTCCGACTCGGAAGGGTGGATGACATGGGATGGTCCAGGAATTAAGAGATAGGAATTTTTTGAGTTGCTCTTCTCATTATCGAACGTTGATGGATGGATGCGACCGATCGAGGTGTTTCTTTCAATTAATTAAATCTGTACGCCACTGCTGTTTCCATGAAATGTACGGTATCGTGTGGGGAATTGTTTGTAGTACAATGTATACGTACCGTCTGTCTCCAATATGTTCTTCTGTGAGAAAAGTCTCCATGGTGGACGGACCCTGTTCATGAAGGAACAAAGAAGACCTCACCTAATTTGCAAAGGTAAGGCTGGATCCACTTGAAGTGCGTCATTTACTACACAATACTACCGCGCATGCATGTGCATCCCTGGAGCAGGAGCCACTCACACCTCCTCCCCGACTTATTTTCCAGCTCCTGCTCGTCCCTCCTGCCCGCGTGGCCAGCGCATCTTCCGCTGTCGGAGACGAGGCGGAGAGGTCCAGGAGATCTGCGAGGAGAGGGTGTGCGACGGACGCAGGGACTGCCCCCTGGGGGAGGACGAGGACAACTGCGGAGGACAAGGTCAACGTGCTTTTTTGTTTGCTACTACCTACTTCATGTAACATCAAAGTAATGCTTCAATCTTTTCTGTGCTGGATTTGTATAAACTATTTATTTACGCATCCCATTAATCAAATCGTTCCTAAAAATTCTTGCAGGCCTCAATTGTTTGCCAGAAGCTCGCCTCTACTGCGCTGATGAAAAGCAGATCTGTCCGGATCAGGTCTGCAACAAGATCGCCGACTGCTTGGGGGGCGAGGATGAGAAGGACTGCGCCGTCAATGACTCCAAACCAGGTTGGGGGAAGATAGGAGACGAAGATTTCCAGTCATAGGAAGTTAAAAAAAAACCCTCCCTTTTCTTGCAGGCACTACGAAACCTCCTCCTCCCACGCGGGCCTGCTCCCCCAAAGACTTCCCCTGCCTGGACGGGGTCCAGTGCGTCCCGTCCGACCATCGCTGCGACGGGGAGTTCAACTGTCGGGACCTCTCCGACGAGCTGGACTGCCCAAGATGCGACCCGGCAACTCAGTTTCAGTGCCGGGACGGGAGAACGTGTGTGGACTCAGCCCGGAGGTGCGACGGCGTTTTCCACTGCCCCGATGGGTCTGACGAGGGCGGGTGCACGCCAGTGCCGCCCACGCAGCAACGGTGTGACCCGGACTCAGAGTTCGCCTGCTCCGGCGGTTGGCCCCGCTGCGTCCCGGCCAGACGCCGGTGTGACGGGATCTTCCACTGCGAGGACGGTTCGGATGAGCTCAGCTGCAGGGTGGATTGCGAGGAGGAGCAGTTTGCCTGCCTGGATGGGAGGTCGTGCATCTCCGCCGCCTGGCGGTGCGACGGGACTGAGCAGTGCGCAGACGGGTCCGATGAGATCGGGTGCCACAGGGACCCCTGCCTGGAGGAGGAGTTTGAGTGCGGTGCTGGTGGGCCGTGCATCGACATGGTGCAGAGGTGCGACGGCATCCCGCACTGCAGGGACATGTCAGACGAGGTCGGATGCCCAGCACAGTGCGAGCCAGGGCAGGTGCAGTGATGAATTGTTGTCATCAATGATGAATCACATCTATTGACTCTCACTTTCACAATGTAACCCCCCCTCAGTTCACCTGTTTGGACGGCTCCTTCTGCCTGCCCTCCTCCCGCCGGTGCGACCTCCACGTGGACTGCCTAGACGGTTCCGATGAGATGGGCTGTGGCAGTGGTAGGGACCCTGCCTTCCAATGCTGCGACGGGACCAGGGTGCCCGCAGGCAAGCAGTGTGATGGGGTGGCGGACTGCCCGGACAGGTCGGATGAGTTCTACTGTGCCAGAGAACGTGAGAAAAATTTTGTCCTTTTGCAACCTGCTTTAGTGAGGATGGCATTTCTCTTTTTATTTTCTCCTCCCTTCGCAGTGCCCCCTTGCGGTGCCGACGAGTTCGCCTGCTCCGACGGCCGCTGCCTGAGCCTCACTCTGCGCTGCAACGGCTACCCAGACTGCTTGGACAACTCTGACGAGGCCTGCGGCTGCGAGAACTACTGCCAGGGTCCCGGCTACTTCCTCTGCCAGGACAACTACTGCGTCCGTGCCGAGACCGCCTCCGGACCGATGCTCGTCGGCGACGTGGTCTGCGACGGGGTCTTCCAGTGCAAGGACGGATCGGACGAGTACAACTGCTACGCAGGTAGGAATTAACCTGTTGCACTTCTCTACTTTTATTTCTCTCTATTTTTTGGTGGTCTTAGACCTTGTCTCATTGTCTCTTCTTCTTGTCGGTGGTTGGCATGTCTTTCTTGCAGGCTCCACCAGCCATCCTGAAAAACATATAAGTGTAATATAAATATATGTTTTTTTTTAATTAAAAAAATCTATATTTTTTTATTGAGAAGTCAAACAGGTAGGGTACCTGCAAATCTTGTACACAAGATATCCAAGGAGCAGGAAAATGCCCGCTAAAAATAGAGCAATATCCAGTAGGAGGTACTGGTACCTAGAGAATGGGACAAAGGGTTTGGTAGTTAGGAAGAACAAATAAGAACATAAGAGATCTAAAAACTCACCAAGCCAGCTGATGGACAGGAGACACCATGTGATTCTTTCCCTTGTGCCGCAAGACATACTCCAGCCACCATAGAGCTCGATCAAGAGGTCTGGACGTAGGGAGGAAGTTTAGAAATACAACCATTTTTCTTATTCTTACAGTAGCAATATAACCTGGTCTCCTGGTCGGTTATAACGCTTCCTTTTTCCTTGGCAGCCTGGAAGAAGAACAGTGCCAACGTTTTGGCCAGCCAGCTACCTTTGGCCTATCTTTAATGTATTTTGTGTTACCTGTGCGTATTTAGGGTCTTGTAGTACTTTCAAGATTGCCTCCCGTAGTTTTTCCTCAGTCAGTTTAGAGAATCTGTAGTAAGAAGTTTATAGGTATAAGATTTTCAAAACTAAAATTTGCTGTTACAACCTTCTCAAGCCCCTTTAATGGTACTGTACTTACGGAATGTGTATGCCAATCCCCATCCTCTCAGATTCCAGGGCATTGGCAGGCTGGTCAACTGCCACGGGAATGACAACCTGAGCAAATAATGAAATTAGTTAAACACTGTTAAAATGACAACAATTACTTGTCTTTGGTAACTCACAACAGGCTTTTGGTGGCAGATCGTCTCTTGAAAACTGTTGAGACCGCCATGTGTAATAAAAAGCTTCAGGTTCGGGTGTCCCAAAAGGTCTTGCTGTGGCAACCACTTTGACAGCATGACGTTGTCGGGCTTGCCCGCCATCTCCTCCTTCTCCCATTTCCAAATGACCCTCTGCTTGAGGCTCCCGAAGACCTTGAGAAACAGCTGCTGACTGGCCTCCGACATGAACTGTGACTGGAAGACGGTCCCGAAGGAGACGTAGATGATGCCGTGTTCGGCACCAGCAACGAAGTTCTCCAAATCTTTGGGCAGAGGCTGTGCTGGTTTGCAGTTGAGCATCCCAACAAACTGGAAGTTTGGAGAGACGGGTCGCATCCCGTCCATTAACATCGGGTGGCCCCAATTCAGGGCGAGACTGATGTTCTTCTCCAACTCTAGCAGAGGAACTCTTATCTCGCCGGGAAAGTGCTTGTCGAGCAATGCTTCTACTTTGCTAATGACATACCACTCCCTGCAAACAAAACAAACGCGAATTGTGTAGCCTAAGTCACGCAGTACGGAGGGAACACCTCACACCTGTAAATCTGATATCCGTAGGTGTAGACAGTGTTGATGACTCTTTGGGTAAAGGAAAACGGAGGCTGCCAACGTAGCAGCACAAAGGGAAGCAGCGCGGTGTTGTGCGGCTGGCCCAGGGCGTTGTCGGTTATCTGGTCAGACACTTGCAGCAGCATTATGGCGACCAGGCTGGCCTGGGACCTGTGAGCGAGGTAGTACCCCGTCTCGGTCGCAACCATCATTTCGCACAGCACGACGTCGAAGCCCTTGTCGAGTTCCCTCCTGAGCTCTGGCTGCCCCAGGGCTCGGTCATTCGCCTCTATGCCTGCCATCGTGTAGCCATGCAGTTCTTCTACGATGTTGTTGTTGCTGGTCCCTCCTTGAAGGAGATGTTTGGACATTTCCACGAACAGAGCTGCGAAGAATTATATATACATGTACATATGTACGTATAAATTGGTGCCTTGGTGCTATGTTGGCGAGCTGTTGTACCAGCAGGCCGCTGCATACCTGCAAAAGGGTCTTCGAAAGAGATGATGTGGATGTTCTTGTGCTTTGCCTTCAGTTCAACCGGCATAACCATGACGATTTCATGTCCCCGTGCTGCCAGTTCTTCTGCCAGGGGCATGACCATGATCGTAATGGATCTGGTGGCCAGTGGCAGGTAAAACAGGTAGCGTCCAGCTTTGGCAGCGGTATCATTCTTCTTGTCTGGCTTTGCCTTCTGTCCACTGTCAGCATGTTCCGACGCCAACAACATCACCACCACCAAGCATGAAAGCAACCTCATGGTGGCAGTCTTTTTTCCACGCAATTCTTCACTGAGCTGCCAGTAAATTTCCAGGAAAAAAACTAGTTTGGGCCCGTACACAGTCACATGATCAACTCAGCACAGAAAATGCAAAAGAGTTCAGAGCATTCTTATCTTCCGTAGTTGCGGCTTCGTTTTCGTTCCAATCCAGCAGTTTAGACTGCCCAAAGCACTTGTAGTACGCACGCACAGTCATCATTGAGTCCTTTTCTTGTGGGCAGCAGCAGCAGCAGGAGGAGGAGCAGCAGCAGGGGCGGCGAACGCCTCAGGCAAAGAAGCGTCCAACTACACTTGTTGCCATGGCACATGAATGATCATGCGACGGGCAAAAACTCTCCAAAGGAAAAGATTGACGGGTAGTGATGCTTGTGCATATGTTTGAGAAGCAACATACATGTATATAGTTTTGCTAGTGGTAAATGTACACGCAGTACGGAGATACCCAAATTTGATATTGTCGAAACTTTTGGTTATTCGCCACAACGACAGTTTTTGCTAAGTAGAAATGCACAAAATTCACGCCTGCAAAATTGGTGCTATGCATGTGCAGTTGGCTTTAATCGAAAAACAACACTCGGCATCGCATATGTCTTTTGGGGCGTGTAGGTAGAGAAATTAAATTAAATTCAGATCACAAGGCCTATCTACTTGGCCAGCATTTCCAGCATGAAAAAAAGCTGGTGGGAAGAAAAACTGCAAACGTGAGAAAGGAACAAGAATAAGAGGGGGGAAAGGCCCATCCCTGTAAACTTTTCTCCGGCGCAATAGTGAAGGAAAAAGAGCAGTACTCTTTTTACCAAGAAAGGACGGAGGGAGGGAGGGAGGGAGAGAGCGAGTATCTGTCTCAAAGCAGAAAATTGCGACAAAGTTTTCCAACTACGTATTACGAACGAACCAAAACCGTTTCTTGGCTGACGTTGGCACAAAGCCAGCTGCTGCGTGACTTCTGTCTCTCTCTCTCTGCGATGGATGCACTTAAAAGTGCATTAGCCTGTAGAGTGTACTAGTACGTAGGTGGTGGCAGTAAGCTCCTCCTCGAACTGCTCTATACTTAAACCTGGTCTTTTTTTCCCTTTTTCTCAGATGCCCCCTCCTCTCCCGCGTGCATCGCCGGTGGCTTCCGCTGCGCCACGTCCGGCACGTGCCTCCCCGAGGGGATGCGGTGCGACGGCGTGGCGCAGTGCGCCGACCTCTCGGACGAGCTGGCGTGCGGAGACAAGCGGCGGCGGCGCAGGGAGGAGGAGGAGGAGGAGGAGAAACGGCGGCAGGAAGAGCGGGAAGGAGGAGGGGACGGGACGGGTGGGGAGGAGTTGGAAGAGTTGTTCCAGTGCTGGGCCGGGTCGGTGGCCTGCGTGCCGATGCGACAGAGGTGCGTCCATTTAGACACAATTGGCGCCAACAAAAGTGAATAATATAACTAGGGTAGAGGTGCAACACCCCACTTACACACTTTGACAAGCGTGCCTGGAGGTAGCCTGTACTGTGGTAGTACGTGACAGTGACAGGGTTTTCTCCTCCTTTCTTTCTCTTCTTCTTTCTCCGCAGATGCGATGGCGTCATCAACTGTGAGGACGGCTCAGACGAGCGTGGATGCAGCCGGTTCTGGTTCCCCTCTATCCTGGGGCCGTGAGTGACACAACGAACAAACAGGGCGGAAGGAAGGAAGGAAGGAAGAAAGAAAGAACTGTCGATAATTGTCATCAGTATTGGACTCGGGAAGAGAAATGTCGAGAATAATAATAATAAAAAAAAGAGCTAGACAAGGCTGATTATTCCGTTTCCCATTTTTTTGAGTTGCTGTTTGGTGCCTTGAACAGGAACAGTCTAACAACAGAACTTTTTAAATGTTGCACTCTTACTGTTTTTTTTTTTTTAATTTCTCTCACAGGTCCTCGATGCAATTATCCCCAGGGAAGCGTCAGAGACACTCCCAACCCCAACACGGGAGTGTGTGACTGCCACGTGGGGAAAAAACAAAACAAAAAATCACCGACCAAATTTTCCCATAAAATGATTTTTGCATTTTTTTTATCACCTTAGCCTGGTTGGGGCGGTGACGCCTGCGAGATCCGCTCTTCGCCGGTGGCGATTCGGTGCGACCCACGCGGCTCTGTTGGAGCGAACCCGGATCCCAACACGGGCAGGTGCAACTGCAGGGTGAGCAGGGGGGAGGAGGAAGGGGTGTCCAAACATCGTACGGTACCTTGATAGGCACCATAAAAACTACAATCATCCCAAAACAGCCTGGGTTCACCGGGATGAGGTGTGAGTCTGCGAAGATGCGTGGCTGCCCGGTGGACTCTTTCTACTCGCCGGAGGAGGGCGACTGCGTCAGCTGCTTCTGCATGGGCATCCCGCAGCCTGATGGGAGCCCCACCCGATGCAGGAGCTCGGGAATGTATCGGTCGGAGGTGAGAAGATTTATTGCTCACCTAGTACAGTAGTTCTTGTTAAGCCATGTTAGATCTGATGTATTGCTACCCAACCAATATTGGTATCGTTAGGTGCACGGTCTCGGTGGCGACAATAGTGGTAGTTGGCGCAGGGGTCGACATTTGAGTTACAATAAGATTTTTATATCACTTAT
>JAAUYM010068732.1_pt1 | contig 21514 bp, 20 predicted proteins | sample 7278001 | NCBI WGS metagenome assembly JAAUYM01 (sample SAMN14350224, study PRJNA611818) | marine sediment metagenome | isolation source: surface marine sediment (1.8m) | place: French Polynesia: Moorea | collected 2018-08
GTTGTTCTTCTTCCCTTTCCTATTGAAGTGTGGTGTGCATTAGATCTCTCTATCTCTCTCTCTCAAATAAAATCTGCACAAATCTCTTACAACCTACCTCATCATACATCATAAGTCTATTTCTTTTCTTCTTTAGGACGAAGGGGTGCACGAGGAGTGAGATAAAAATTCAATTTTCCTCTCTTCTTCCTCCGCCTAGCATGGTTCTCTCGAGATATTTGTCGACATTTTTTTTCCCCTAGCAAGCGCAACGACAGATGGTGTCGAAGAGCCCATCTCAAAAGGTAACGGCAATTTCCTCTCGTGCGCAGTCCTTTCCTGCGTGACGATGAATGTGTGTACTGTAGTACCTACCGTACTTGAGTACCAGTGCGCATGACGAAACCAGCTCAGATATCGTAGGACCAATTTCATAATAAGTTCTGCAAGCAGGGTTGCCAGGTGGTCTGTTTCATGGACATTTTGTCTGCAATGGCCTGTTTTTTTGGTTCTAGCGGATTATAAAATTTGCTACAAAAAATTCACTGACTTTTTCAAAGCTGTTAAGACTTGTGGGTATTGGGCCCGAAGTAGGCCATGTTCAGAGTTGAGTGTGGCATTTCAACTTTCCTGGCAAACCTACTGTATCTGCAAGGCTAGATGAAGCGCCAAATCTCAAATTGATCACTTTTCTTTTTCTCTGCTTTACCTCCCCCCCCCCCCCAAACCTCCCGGTCGACTGGACTGACCTTTTCGAAGAGATAGAGGACCGATTCGAGCTCCTCCCTCTGCGCCTTGTGCGCCCCTTTCTGCCTCAGGTTGATCTCGGCGGTAATGAAGGCGTCGTAGACGATGTAGAAGATGTGCGAGTAGTACGTCTCAAAGAAGGAGACGACCTCCGGTAGCTCCGCGTTGTCCAGGAAGATCCTGAGGTGCTTGGCCCTCTGCTGGGTGTCCCGCTTCGGGTCCACCACCTTCCCGGCGGAGCGCTTCACCTCCTCGGACTTCTTGGACGCGTTCAGGAGGTGGTGCTTCTTGCCGAACATGGTAGCACGCTATCTCTCAGCCCATGCTTTTTTTTTCACCTGTAGATGTTCTTTCGCTTGGTGCAAGCGAATTGTAAGGTGTCTTCTTCCCTTTTCTTTCTTTACCTGCAATAAAAGAAGACCTTTTATAGAGGCCATTTTGTGTGTGTGTTTCTAACTCCTCGCCTTTTCTAGTGAAGGCGAAAGTAGATAAGATGTCAAGGATTCCTCCTTCTCTTTCTCTTCCTCCTCCGTCATCGGGCATTTCTGAACTGACCTCCCCTTCTTCTCCTCCCCCCCCTCCCCCCCCAAAAATCCCCAAAACTCTCGGGAATCGGAATGTATTTTCCGATCCGTTGGACGCACAAATTTCTTTTCTCGGGACTTTAGGCCATAAAGATAAAAAATAAGAACAGCAGAAAAAAACATAAATAAGAATAGTAGTTCAAAAATGTTTTATGGGCATTTCCCTAAATCTGGCATTCCATAAATTCTTGTTGAGGCGAGAGTAGAAAGAAGGAAGAAGTGGCACCGACAAAAAAAATCTATTATACAGTAAACTAGGATTTTTTTTTGTCAAGTGTCGTTTTCATGTAGCGGCATGAGGGGATGAAGAAGCCTCTTGCATTTTCACTTGCCAAAAAAATGTACACTATAATGACGGCAGCAGCGGCGACTGAGGCGGGCGAAGGGAAGTTTCGCAAGAAGGAGGAAGAAGAGGAATTTCGTTTCTCTCATGGCGGGGGCAGAAATCGTGAGAACAACGGAGGAGGAGGAGGAGGCGGAGGAGGAGGAGGGGGAGGAGGAGGAGGGGGAAAAAACTGTTTTCTAACTTCCAAAGCTCCCCCGTCCTCCCTTCCCTCCCTGCTTCTTCCTCTTCTTTTCCCCTTTCCCTCTCCCCTGCTAACCTGACATGATAAGATTGTCCCGCGAAAGTTGAGAAAAAAAAACTGCATGCAGGATTATGGTTTTTCTCTTAAACATAACATGCGATATCTCGACATGTAGTCGTCGCTATTTTGTAAACTTTTGAGATTTACCCGAATTAGTGAGCCTCTGTTGGTGGATCGTGGAGGAAGAAGATTTATTCCAACACACCGCTTTAAGAAAAAAACGCGATCACGCTCCGCTCACACTCATACTCCTTTCTGGAAGACCCACCAGCAGAAAGATATTGCCTTCCTTCTTTTTTTCCCGTTCCTTCTCCAACGCTTGAATTTTCTCCTCCCCTACCCCCAAGAAATTCAGAATGAGGAAGAAGAAGAGGAAGGGAAAAGGTTGCGTCACTTTCTTCTCTCCCTTCCTTCCTTCCTCCTACCTCCTTTGTGGGCACTGTACGCAGAACTGCGTACATGCGTCGCTTCTCTTCGTGCGTCTCCCTCTCCCTCTCCCTCCCTCCTTCCTCCCTTCGTCGTCATCTTCGTCGGCAGCCTTGCCTTCGCCTGCCTCCTCTCTTTCTCCTCGAGCAAGCGAAGGAGGGTGCGAAAGAAGATGGGAATAATTTGCCATATGAGCCTCAAAAAATACGCGCAGGTAGCTAGTTGCGATTTGTTTGTGCTAAAGCCTTGCTCAAACGGATTGTAAAAAGAGAGTGAAACCTCTAAAATACCTACAGTCCGTTTGCACTCTTTTTTACTGTTCATACGACGTACTTAAAGTTTAAAGGGCAAGGAAATGAGAAAAAAGGTAATGTGAAAAGAAGAAGAAGGGGAGCTTAACGTAAAAAAAAAAAACTCCGTAACGCCTAAAAGGGGAGGATGGAGAGGGCTCACAGTGATTTCGCATCGCATTGTAACGGTACCAGCCCTCTATTAAGTAGGAGTAAGCCACCATTATTAAAATTTCCTGACCTTCGGAAAGCACTGGATGAATTACTACTACAGAATGACTGGGCTTGAAAGATTTCTCCTCTGATTCTTCCACCCACGCTAAATTTAATCGCGACTTGGGCTGCAATCCTGAAGTGAAAGTTGGAGCAGTGGCAAAAAAAAAGATTAACATAAAATAAAGTATTTTAATATTTTCTTAAAAGCGCCTTGCTTTCCCAGGTGAATAATGAGTACAATTTCTTCGTTTGTCCTTTCAATGGTTCTTATCTTATCTCTTCCTTACCTCCCCCGCTGTAGTAATACTTTGCCTTGCCGCGGGCGAGAAAGAGGAGAGAGGAGGAAGAGAAGGATGAAAGTTGGTTGTGAGTGAGGAGGAGGAGGAAGAGGCGAGAGAATCTTCCTCTTCTTCCTGTGAGGAAATAACACTCCACCACCGTCACGTTCAGTCAGCAGCTCTGTAAGATGCTCTTCTTTGGGGAAAGAGGGGGGGGGGAGGCTGAACCAGCTTGCAAACACGGGAATCCAAGGGAAAGAATCTCCACGATATGTTCACCACAAGTATTTTTTTCCCTCCAAAGTATCAAGGATTTACTTCCTCCACCACCCACTCCACCATTCCTTTAAGTTGGATCCAGAGTCTGGCAGCAGTTTTAACACTACCGGATTTCTCCACTTCTTATCATCATTCCCCCTCTGTCCCTCCTTCCTTCCATCCAACAACTTCCGTCATGCATTATTTACGCAGGATTTCTCTCTCTCTCACCACAAACTCTCCTTCTCAGTTCAGTCAGTGAGTCCCTTCGTACTTAAGGTCCGTTTTTCTCAGCAGTACTGAATCAATTTTCATGCGGTTTTTCCTTTTTTGGTGAGGCCTCCCTCCCTCTCCCTCTCTCCTTCGGGGCAAACCTACCGTATAACTTAGCTGGCAGCGAATCAGTTGGGGATGGTGACCGATCAACTGCTTTAAAAAGTACTGTACAAGTACGTATAGACTATACGTATGTACATGTTACATACTAGTACTACGAACAAAATATTACAATTTCCCGTCGGCCGTCACCAACGGCGATAGACGTCTCATCTGATAAAACATGCCGAAATATGGCCTAGCCCTTCCGCTGAAGCTTTTTGTTTTCTCGTCTGTTTGTCGACGAAAATGCATGAGATGTTCCTCTTTTTTTTGTTTGTTTGTGAAGGAGAGAAGCTTCGAGATGGTACACGAACTAAGTACTATCTTTGTAGTAGTGTCTTATGACAGGTAAGACCCTCGTATCTTTTCTTTTTCCTCTCTACCCAACCACGGACGAACATGGGGGGGAGGGGAGGAGACGGGATGAGCCTTCTTTGTTCTCCTTTAACCTTGGAGGAGGTAGAAGAGGAGAAATTTCGAATTTGATTGGAAGAAGGCGGAGGAAGGTATGATGAGTGCCATGCGAAACATTTATTCCCCCCCCCCCTCCTCCTCCGTCCTCGCCCAGGAGGTTTATTTCTCCCCATGCAAAGGTAGAGGAAGAACCAGGGAAGAGAAAGGAAGGGCGGAGGGGGGGGGGGAAATGTCAAACTGGAGATATGCGGCATATTACAAGGAGTGAACACGTAAAAAAGTTTGCATAAGAGAGCTCAAGCATACAAAAGAGTTTTGAGGGAGGGGGGGTTACATATCAAGGTGCCAGAATGCCAATACAGTACCTCCACTACCACGGTATGGAGACGGGGGAGGAGGATATGCCATGAGCCAAGGACGAGTATAATGAGAAAGTGGCTCGTGCTACTGTTGTTGAGTCTGGTTGCTCCTGAAGACCCAAGGAAACGACAGTACGGCACAGCGTGAATCTAAGCCCTTCACAGGGTCCACTCCACCCTCCCAATAGAATTTCTCAACCCGTTTTCCCCCCCCCCTCCTTCACGTATCTCACACGTCACCACTGCCCTAATAGCTTAGAAGTAGGATAGGCCTCTTACTGCACAAAAAGTGGAGGAAGCGGGCAGAAGTTGTGTCTGCTACCTTAATCCCCTTGGAAGGGCCGAGGGACGAATTCTAGACTGACAAGAGCGAAGGAAGAAGAACTCGTGATGATGAGGGAGAGAGAAGAGAAGGAGGGAAGGAAGGAGGAGCAGGAGAGGGGCCAGATTTAATTGACTATATTTTTTTTTTCTCTTTTGAACAGGATCTATATCTAGCACGTTACCTACTTCGGAAAAAAACCCCACGGAAGGGCAGTACATTCTTTGTTGATTACTTGGTTCGATCTCTCTATGCGTTACCTCTGGATCGTTGCTTCAAAGTGCGCCCTGACCGACTCCTGACTGGCCCGAGTTCCTGTGCCCCTTTTGCCTCGCACTCAACTTTTTTCAAGATTCCTTCACTCTACGCTTGTTTTCTTCCATATCCGTCTTTCCGTCTTCGACAGTCGAAGCCCGTGCCTGCTTCTAAATCGCACTTGTCCGTAGAGATGCCAAGTTAGCTTTTCTTAAAGCTAGGCTTGAGAAATCTGGCCTTTTTCCCCCAAAACATTTCTGGCCAATTTTTATTTGATACAAATGCAGTCACTACCGAAGAAAGGCCAGAAAAAGGTGCTGCTGGTTTTTTTTGCCGTTGTTTTATCGACTACCTACCTAGCCTTGCTTTCGAAACGCTGGCATTTTTACTTTGCATATCTGGTAACCCTTTTCATCCATATCCCAAAGAGGCTCCCCGCGAAGGAAAGAGGGGAGAAAGGAGCATCCAGTCCAGGCGCAGAGAAGAGAGAGTGCAAGATCCAGGGTCAGCTGACGTTTACCTGTAGGTGACGGGGCGCTGGCGAGGGCGAAAGCGCATGCGCAGAAGATGCATGCAATGCAACCTCTCTTCTTTTCGGATGTTGGCCCGCCATATCCGCACCTGAGCTAGTTGTACGGCTGCAACATACTCTTAATTCGTTGCATCTGAATAATTCTTCATGCTCGCCCCACGCCACGGCTCCACGTTCGACGTGGACTGCAGAGGTTGCAGGCCGATGAGACACCCACGTAGAGTACGCGTTGAATCCCTCCACATCGGCTGCGGGCGCACCTCAGACAACTTGGGAACCGTTCTGCGTAACTTGCACACATACAGTACATCGCCAACAATACCGAGGCAAATACCTAATGTCTACTTTGTACCCTTGCAATCGGATTCGCGGTTTTCTACAACGTACGCCTAAATTGACTGAAGCAACGATACAATAAAAAAAATCTACTAAAAATGTCTGCTTACGCCACTTTCAGTGGAGAGAAATGTGGAAAAATGCAAGATGTGTTTTTGCTGTTAAACTTTGACCCAATTGGGTCATGACAAGACGTCCAAAATATTAGTGCACTATCTATAAAAAAATTATCAAACGAGTTCGTCAGACGCTCCAATAAATGGGACAAACGACACGTTAAAAGGTAAAAAAAAGTCAAATGTATTTAAATTTTTAAAAGAAAGTTCAAAGAATAGTTTCTTGCTTGGGTGGAAACCGGAGTGCCCGGAGAAAAACCACCCTATCCAGATAGTGGTACTGGTCCTGCCAATATCTGAAAAGACAGAAAAACGGGAAGCATAATAAGCACACGTTTTATAGTTTGTAAAAAAAAAAATTGTATCCTCCCACCTGGATTTCTGGATGTCTTGGGAAGGTTTTTGGAGAGAAGACGACTTTGCCTTTGACCAGTAACCGCCAGGGCCCTTTGCAGGAGCTCTCCTGACGGCCAGTCCACGTCTTGCGATCTTCTGCAACCAGGGCTTCTTTGATAACGTTCCTTCTTCTGCCGCCAGTCTTCTTTCCTAGACCTACTCCTCGTCCTACTTCTCCAGCTGGAACATCCCGTGCCCAAGAAGCGGCGTCCTACCCTACCCTATCCTACCCCGTCGTCCTAATGCTCGCAGGTCGTCATCCATTGGAGCCTCTTGAACGGCCTCTTCTTCCCATGTGGAGAGTTGGGCCCAAGGAGCTCACCAACTCTCCACCTTGTCTTCTGCGCCAGGTCTTCTTTGATCAAGATCCTTCTTCTGCCGCCAGTCTTCTTTGTCCCCCCCCAGCGCGGAACCCGGACCGAAACGAGACGAGACGAATGGAAGAGATGAAAGGGAAGCCCCCCCACAGGTGTTGCTCAGTCACGAAGAGAAATCGTTTAACCCGAAAAATCCTTTGTCCCCCTCGGCCAAGTTGCCGCGGCGATGGATGTCCCCCAGACGCCAACATGGTTCGGCGTCTCCAGATTTGAATCGTTGCCTTGACCCCTCCCCCCAGGGAATGATGGAATGCATGGTGGAACGTTGAAATGTTGACCGACCCCTTCTTAAGTGGCAAGGTGACGAAGAAAAGCTTCCTATAGCGCGTAGAACTCCTTGTATGTAGTTCTTTTTTTTTTTTTCCTTCTAAAGAGAACCCTCGTCGGTTTGAAGTGCAGCCTAGGTAGTAGGTGCGCAAGTGTGCTTTCCAGGAACTCCAGAGTTTGCTCCCCATCGCATCGCATCGTTCTCGGGACCCCCTCGAATGGACTCGGCTTGGAAGGGAAGGGAAGGGAAGGGAAGGGAAGAGAAGAGAAGAGTCGAATCATCGAATCTCACCACCCCCGTGCCCGTCACCGCGGAGATCGGGGACTCCCTCCCAGCGGGAGCGCGGTCGAGTCGGTCAAGAAGTCGGTTAAGAGACGGAAGAGCAGCAAAATGGATCGAAACGGCGACGAGATGCACCGTCGGTTGTTTGGTGGAACGGGACATGGAGGGAGGGATCTCTGCATGGATCTCTGGAGGGATGGAGGAAAGCTGAAAAGAACACTAAGCACAACAATTTAAGGAAATCCTACCCCCTACCATTTGGGATTGGTTAATTAAAAAAATCTATCTACTGTATATATAAAGAAAGAAGTCCTCTACTAAAGGTTCGCCATTTCATCAGCAGCAAACGCCATAGGAGGAAGAAGACCTTTGCAGGTTCCGCTCTAGCAGAACGGGCAAGTTCAAATATATCACTTGCCAGACGCACATTTGTGCCCAAGTAGTAGAGCAACTCAAGTTGGTCGCCAAAATTTCAACTCTGTCCAAAGAATTTGATGCAAATTTTGTCCAGAATATGTGGTAGGGAAAAATAAACCATCCTTGGTTGATGGACATTGTGAAAAAAAAATTGTGGAGGAATACCTTACTTGACCAGATAGTTCGCTATGTGATTAAGAGGAGCCGTTACCGACGAGACTCCGCTGTTGTTCCTCCCATTGAGTGACGGACTCTTTCCCTGGTAAAGCTTGGGCCAATGTGGAGCTCACCAAGCATAGAAGTCTGTGATCCAATCCGTTCAGTTCCTTTCCTTCGTTCTCTCTTTGTGTGCGTGTCTTTCTCTCTGATCGCTTGCTTCCGGAAGAGGGCTTTTTGCCTTTCCGCATGTCAGCTGGAAATATCAAATAGAACGCTTCGACGCCCCTTCCAACCATTACGAACTCAAAAAAGACCATTTGCGAAAGCAAAAAAGTCTCGGAAAGACTCTTCATTCCCCGCTATTTTGTGCAACGACCGATTTGTCGTAATTTTAAAAAGCTTTCAATTTCCCACAAAACTTTCAAAAAACAACAAAAGCTTTCAGTTTCCCACAAAGACATTTGAAAAAAAGGGGCTTTTTGTTCTCAAGTTGTACATCATCACATCGCCTTGTAATCGAAGCTTGACGTCCTGAGGGGAGTTCCGTTCGAAGTAGCAGCAGAGCGTTTTGGGGGTGTGTGTGCCAGAAATCCACGATAAGCTCCTGAAAGACCATTCACCTCTCCGGGGATGCTTTTCATCATAGACTCACTTGCAGGTCTTGGTTCTCAAGGTGGAAGAGAAGCTGGGGTGGTGGGCCACTCAGTTTTGCTTCTCAGAAAAGGGTTTTCTAACGATGACCAGGATGACCGAGGGAGGATGTGTGTGAGGGGGTTGCACTACTGAATATGTTGCGATCTGGGCCCAGTGGAGCTCACCAGATCTCCTGAAATGTACTGATGGCACACGAGAAAAGGGGGGGGGGGTAGCTTGCCAGATCTTGAGGCTGAACCGTAAGTAGTAGGGGCAGAAAAAACTACTAATCTAAGTGTAAGACATACTGACGAGATTCCAGAGTTTAAAATATTTATCCTCACCTAAGATCGACCTTAAAAGACCAAATGTTGAAGGGTGAAAGTTGACCAGGGAAAAGACTCCTTGCCGCAAACTAACCACACTTAAGCTAGGGGAACCTGGGACCGTTGGAGCCCACCAGATGTCCTGAAATGGACACGTGAGGGGGGAAAAACTGGGGATTTAAATGCTGCTTACCGGACCTGGGCCCAAAGGAGCTCTCCAGGTCCTAGAAGCCGGACCGGACGAGAGGAGAGGAAGAAAAACTATGGCGGTTGTCATTTGGACCCCACAAACTCGCCCAGATGTTCTCTGAAACACACACGCTAACGGGTTCCACATTTTTTTTAAGATGTTACATCTCACCTAGCTTTGACCTATTAAGAACCGTGGGGGAGAAGGAAGCACTCACTGATTGAAGAACTTTGCAACTTCACAAGCCGAAAGGATGGGGTACATTTAAGAAAAACGTTTGGATCTGGGCCCGATGGAGCTCGCCAGATATCCTGGAACGTATTTATCGAAAAAAAAAAACGGGCGGGAAAAACATTACTGCTTACCAGACCTGGGCCCAAAGGAGCTCACCAGGTCATTGAAGCCACAACCCGGCGGAGGCAGAGAAAAGAGCTACTGCATGGCTGTCGTATCTGGGCCCAAAGAGCTCTCCAGATATATGTTCTTTATCTGCAACACACACTGACAGGGGTTCTACACTGAACTGTTTCTGCTCACCTAACTCAAGACCTGCTAAGGTCTGGTCTTGGCACCAAAGAAAACTAGTAGTTGAAGGGAAGTCCTGTCCATGTGAAGCCGAAACCGCTTACTGAAGGTGGAAAACCGATGGATCTGGGCCCAAGGAGCTCACCAGATCAGGGCGACCTTGTAGGTCTTCTGGAACACACTCTTTGTCGCACGTACTAGCTACTACATGACTACCTTCTCTGCAGACGATTTCCAGACGTGGAAAAGTGTTGGGTCTGGGCCCGAAGGAGCTCACCAGACCATTAGCTTATCAGTTTTGAACAGAATAAAACCAGTAACACACTTTTGGAGAAAACAAATGATCTTGGCTGAACTTGCCATCTTTCTTAGTAGAAAGAAACTTTCTCTTCAAGTAAAGTTTTTTCTCAAAAAAAAATCTTCAGATGAGACGAATCTGGGCCCTGCGGAGCTCACCAGACCAAAAGATTTTACATTGCTGCAACATATTCAGCACACTTGCAAGGTCTCCCGTAACTTCCAAGAAAAATACCAGCGTTGCCTGGGCCCATGTGGAGCTCGCCAGGTTCCAAACACCGAATGCAGTGGAGTACCAGCAGCAGTAGTAGAGGGCCAGATAAAAAAGAGCATCTTCCTTACCACGGTCTGGGCCCATACGGAGCTCGCCAGACCAGAAGACAGGACTGGGTTGAGGGTTGGATGTTGGGCGGCTGGCCTGAGCGAAGAGAAATCCTCCTCCCTTTGGCTGTATGTACTCGCCCTCCGCCTTCCTCCGCCCGGATGATGGGAAGCATAGGGTTTGCCAGTAGAATTCCCGCGACGGTCCTGCCGCCGCTTCCAGTTACGTAGCACATTCCATTTTTGCCCTTCTCCCTCTCTCTCTAGTATTCGCTGAAAGACAGCCAAACCAAGAGGGGAGAGGATGAGCGTGGCACTGACTTACCAAGACTTGGGCCCATGCGGAGCTCGCCAAGTCTCGCAGTCGGTCCAGCCTGGGGAGCCTGGGGAGCCAGGGAAGGCAGGGAAACCAGGGAAGCCAGGAAGGGAGGCTCGAAATTCGTGGAGGGGGGGGTCGAACGTCGTGGATCTCCGCCACCGCCGTCGTCCATCGCCCGCCGCGAAAGGCCGCCCGACCGACCACGACCTCCTCGCCGTTGCCTCGTTAACCCCGCGGAGTGATGTGGGGGAGAGGTGACGGGTGGGTGGGAAGGGGTGCCAAGCTACTGCCTTTCCTTTCTTTTTTTTCTCGGGAAGAAAGAGAAAAAAAAACCGTTCCGTTGCCAGTCATTCGTGGTCGCCTTACCCACCGGGCCGCCGCAAGCACGTGTGGCTCGGGCCCATTTGGAGCTCGCCGAGCACAACTTCTTTCTCGATCACTTCTTCCGCAAGAAATGCGCATAGCCATTTCATTATTGCACAGAAGGTAATTTCCACAATTTTTTTTTGCAAATCATCACGTTTCACGTTGCTTGGGCCCATGTGGAGCTCGCCAAGCCAGCCTCAAATTGCCCACAAAATATTTCGCAGGAGATGCGTTGAAACATGTGAAAAAGACCTTTTTTTCCTTTGCACACGACTCCTTCCAGGTGGCCCTTACGTGAAAAAAGATCACTGTAGGCGACGTAGTACGTCGATCCATTTGAGAAAAAAATGAGGCCGTCATCTCGGGTGCTTGGTAGGGGGGGTAGCAGCTTTCTTTTCCCAATCAGCATGGAGAAGAAACAAAGCAGCTTGCTTACCGCACGTGCACACTCCTCCACATAAAAAAAAATGAGTCTGCAACCCATCTTCTCTAAATGGGAGAAGGGGTCCGTGGGGAAAAAACTCTCACTTTCCTTAGCTCAAACTTCCTGGACATGATTGATATACATGGCATTCGAAATGAAAAGCTGGGCCTCAGCATCTTCGTCGTCTTGTGCTTCCAATGAATGCGTGTAGATAAAAACTTCTATATACGTGCGGATGACAGAAAATCTGAAACAGCTCTTGAAGCAAAAGTGTTGTTTTTGTTGCCACACACCCACCACTTCCCAGAGATGTCTGCAACCCGTTAAAGGAGTAAAACATCTAAAAATTTGACGTCCCCTATTGTTTTCTTGTTTTCTCTTTTTTTTTAAGAAAAAGAAAAGAACAAGCGACGTGACCTTTAAAAATTGAAATCATGCAGACACTTGTTGCGTTCACTGCGTTAATATGTATAGGAAGCAATAGCACCACTGGTAATTACAAAAGAGAAAATTTAACACTACCTTGAGAAAAAGTCATTCACAAAGCACCATACACCATGGGACACTACATCTTGGGCAGATGGCTATATTATGCTTTCTATCTTGGCATTCGAGTGAAGGGCAAAGCCTTTTCGTCAATAGAAGGTTGGCAATATGCCTCATTTTGTTTGTTTTTCTTTCCAACACAGCCCGCGGCCCTTTGTGGAGGTGCAATATGGTAGCAGGGAGGCAGGTGGTCCTACCACAGGGTAGTAGTAGAAGTAAAACAGCATCAACACACTGCCGGAATAACATTGGCTTTCTATCTTCTTTGTGATAATGGCAGTTGATGTTGCAGCAGTGGACATACAACATGAAGTGGGGTGGTTCGACTGACGATGCAGCGTTGTAATAAGATTTATATCTTCTTGGTGCAAATATTTTTTTGGTCGCTGTTAGGAGCAGATGAGATGCATAAACAGTGAACTACCAGGGGGGGGGGAGGGGAGGGGGAGGGAAAGGGGAAGGGTGGAAGGTTGCTTTTTTTTGGAGAGAACGAGGTGAGGATTGTTTTTTTTTTTAAATAATGCAATGCCCCGCTGAATTAAACAAAGCCCTAACTGCTCTTCCTTGCCTCGGGGCAAAACTCCATGATGATGATTGGAGAGAAGGGCGTGCACGCCAGATCAGAGAGGGCGGGATCACACGCCGCAGCGATGCAATGACGGTGTGCACGCGCCAGGGATTTTTCTCGTCGTGTCAAAAATTATTGTCGTTTCCCTTCTCCAATCGCAGCAGGAGGAAGATCATCATCAGCTCCAGACAAGTGTTATCTCCCATACATTCCACCCTGTGACCCTCCGTCCGACTCTTGCTCTAGGTGCAACACCCGTCTCTCCATCAAACTATCATGCAAGCAGGGCTGTCTTTTAAAGATGGAAGGCAGACATTTTTTGTGTTAGCACGCTTGTATCTCCTCAAGCTTTTCCCCTTTTTTACGGGTGCGTTTTAGTTTGCAAATTCTCTATGTGCAACTCATCTTTCCTCATTGCTCAAAGCTGTTCCTAAAAAAATTACAAAAAGCTTTTTTCCTCTCATTCCAGGTTTTTTTCTGTTATCTCTCTCTCACTCTTCCCTGTCAATGTTCAAAGATCTCCCGACCCTCCCTCATCGTCCTCTTTCCTTTCCGGAAGACTAAGAGACCAAACTTCACCTTTTCATGCAAGGTTACAGAATTACAAGTACTATTTACAAAATATCAAATGGAGCTTTCTATCTTCTTGGCACACAATCCATTTATAGATAAGTTTAGGCAGTGGTGTGGAGGTGACAGTAGTAGTAGTAGCAGCGATAGAGAGCAAGAGAGAGAGAGAGAGAGACGGACCGAGCAGCTACAGGGCTCGATAATCTGTTTTGGTAGTAGTAGTAAAAAAAAAATAAGAGAGGGACAAGGACTTACAAAACTGTAGACTGTAGAAGAAAATTTAAGATTTATATCTTCGTGTGATGGCGGTTGAGAGATAGACCTGGTTCTGGGAGCTGGGGATAGGTTCTGAGGCTAAAAAGAGGCGAGTAAAAGGTCTCGGAAACAAGAAAATAGTAGAGGGCTGGGGGGAGGGGATAAAGAAATGATGGTGGGTGGGGGTCTTTACAAGGTTCATCGGCTGTCGGGTGATTCGGCGGCGGAATCGCGAGGACTGAAAACTTGGGTGTGGAGAACATGAGAGGAGGGGGGGGGGATGGGAGGAGCAGACGGAAAAGTATCTTGCGGGGAGAGGGGGGAGACCTCCGTATTACTTTAAAAGAAAGCGCTTTAAAAGCTAAATTGTTCACATAGTAGTATAGGGCAACTTTTCTCCAACGGTAAGTATAAAAAAAGACTTGTCTGTCTGACCTGAGCGTTGACGGAACGACCTCTCTGCTCTGGAAGGTCTGGGTAGAACTGGGCTCAAGGGACCCCCCTGTTCCGACACCCCGGACGAACCACGGAGGTTTCGCGCCTGCCTGTCTGCCTGTCTGCCTGCCTGCCTGCCTGCCTGTGTGGGCTGAACAAGGTTTCAGGCAATTCTGCACTTACGTGGCCTCCTCCAAAAGTTCGGGCTCGACGACCATCGCTCGCGTCGAAGTAAAACGGTCAGGGAAGAGAAGTGGAGTCACCCACCCACGCCCGACCGCCTGACTTGATCCTGCTGTTGCCGTTCTCTTTCTGTGGGGTGAAAAGCCCGTTGCCTAGCCTCAAAGTGGTTGCTCTCTTTTACCTTGCGCTTCGTTTGTTTCTCTCTCCCGGCCTCTCTCTCCACCGACATGTTTTAATAGCTTTATATCTTGACGTGTTTCTTCCCCCCCCCCTTTCCCTCCCCCCCCCTTCCGACGACAGCTCAAACTCCCGAGCTCCTGGAAGGCGGGGCATTCGTTTCCTTTTTTTTCCTCAGTGTTCCTACCGTGCCTTGTGCTCCCTCCGTCGCCGCCCAATCCCGCCTTTCTTTCCCCGCTCTCGCTCTCTCTCGCTCTTTTTTTTTCTGATCCCGAGTGCCTTTCACCAGTCGCAACGCGAAACCGCCTCCAGCCTTGTTCACGGAAGGATGATAAGTAGTAGAGAAGGGATGGGGAGGAGAAGAGAAGTGGGGGGGCCGCCTGTCGATGTGGTGGTTGCTCGGTACGATGGTGGGTGGTGATGGTTGGTGGCAGTATGTGTGAAGAGAAGGAAGAGGAAGGAGAACTCGGACAAGAGAAAGTGGTCGAGCCTGCAAAACACAAAACAGCAAACGGAAAAAAATTCCCAGCACCCCACAGCCCAATAACAAAGCTTGATTTCACCGGGGAAGAAGAAAAAAAAAACACGTCGTCAAGGTAGTGACAGGGTGTCCTGTGTGGAGGACACAACATGCACTAATCAAATGCAATGCCGACATTACTAGAGAGAATTAGTTGTTTACAAAAAAAAGTTTATGTCGAAACTGGTGGGTTGTGTTGTGCACCTCAAATGTTACCAACGAAGTATCCGAAAAAAGGGGGGTCTGAGGGGTCTGAAGGGAGGGTGGGAGGTGGAAGTAGTAACAGCAATAGCGGCAGTAGCGTCTACGCCCAACGCATGTTGAACTGCAGGTATAGCTGCGTTTATACTGCATCATCATCTGTATAACATTGCTTTCTATCTTCTTGGCTGGAGAACATAATGTGCAGTACTAATAGCAGTATATATAGTGATAAAGTACTTGTGGGCGGTTAGTAACATTTGGTATAGTAATATTACGGTATAGTAATAGACCGAAGCATTGCGATGTGATTTTTATCTTCTTAGATATTGAAAAAAAAATCGACTTGTTGAACAGTACCCACATTCCATGAAAACATGCTGTTCGTGTACTTCAAAGCAGATCACAATCAACGTGAGAGTTTGAATATAAAGTAAAGGCGCTGGCAACAACTGTAGCAGCGGGAATAGAGAGCAGACAAAAACCAGGCAGTGACTAAAGGGGCTTTTTCCATAAGTATTTAAAGGACCACCACATTAAGTGAAACAGTAGGGGATAGGAGGGAAGTAAATGCATGTAAAAATGAGAAATCAGACAACACCCCAACCCTGCCCCACTTCCAAAGTGCATGTAAGGGATTATGATGTCCAAAAACTCTTGCATTTCTAGCTCCGATAGGGCAAGAGGAGGGAGGGACGGGTAAAGAGGAAGCAGCAGTGCAAGAGCACCAGGTCACGTTTAGTCGAAAAATTAAGAGGTGGTGGAGGAGGAGGAGAAAGACTGAAGATGGTCGAACTCGTGTCTTGAACGTTATCACTAGTCAAACAACATTGAGCAAGAGAAATTTCTCGTGCTATAAACACAGGGCAAGTGTAAACAGGCTTTTAATACTTTAAACACAACTCCTATTTGAAGTATAGACTTCACAGAAGACTTCTAGTGTCCCACTCTGTATGATTTTTTTGTGACCATCTTATTTTAATCAGTGAAAGGAAAGGAATAAATTAGATGTGGATGCATCACAGCTCTTTCTACACAATCAGAAAGGTTTCGATAGATCAAGACGAGGGGGGAGGGAGTTGCTTGGCGAAGCACTACCATTAAGTGAAAATGCAAAGATAACGAGCCCAAGGATATAGGGCACCAAGTCTTGACGTATACACAATTACCCGTATTCAAATCAACACGTCACAAGGCGGTTAAACCTTGTGGTAGGGGTTTACCATAGTAAGATTGGAAAAAAAAATACTAAAAAATACCTTTTGAAGAAACTCAAGTCTAGGAGGTAGGTTGCTGTGAAGTTGCTTAGGCAGGAGCGGTAGGTTGCAAAGTGTGGTGGTAGTAGTAGTAGCAGCGGCGGAGGCAGCAGTAGAGGTTGAGTTGGTCGCAGATTTAATTCTAGCTTGAACATGGACGTAGTAGGTTGCCTTGCAGAGCAAACTTGTCGAGGGAAGCGTCGAGTTGCTTATGTAGTTGGTAGTAGTTGTGGTAGAGTAGTTTGTCGCTACATTCGATTTATATCTTGAAGGCGGGCGGGCGAAGCTTTCGCTTGCGAGATCGAACTTTGGTTCTCAAAATGAATGTTTGTCTGCAAGACAAGAAAGAAAAGAAAAAAAACACGACCCCCAACCCCACCCACCCACCCACCCACCCCAACATTGTTTTAGCCTTCCCAACCCAAAACAAAAAGGGGTTAACGACGAAAATTATTGGAAATTGCCGGCTACTGTTACAATATCTATTTATCACAGCCCTTGTAAATTACAACAGGCAAATATGGTATGTGTGTAAGCTATTGTTGATAGCACTGAATGTAAAACGAAGGTGTGGGGGTGGTGGACAAATACCTTTTTCTCCCCAGAGGTCAGACGACAGCGCCGTGGCGTTAGCCTTAGCCAAAAAAAACAACCAAGCTTTGAGCGCTCACCATGACGTAACGTTAGTCCGCCGCCTTCGCCACCAAGTCACTCGTGAGAGCCGAGGAAGTGAGGTTCGAGATGGGGCCCCCACTGGGGAGGAAGGAGAAGGGAGGAGGCCGGTCGGAGCCGCACCAGCCGCTCGCAGGCGCATCGCAAGGATCGCCTGCGTCCAAGTGGACCTCGTCCAGCCCGTCCCTGCCTCCTCCTCCTCCTCCCCCACCTCCTCCGGAGATGACCACCACCTCTCTCCTCCTCCTCCTCCTCAGTGGCCACACCCAGCAGAGGACTTTTTTGCAACAGGTGGGCGGGGCTGCAGACCGCGTCGCGACTTGGGTCGTCTCGAAGGGGAGGGTTTCGAAGAGTGCTGGAACATCACAAAGAGAGAGAGAGAGACGCATGATGAGTCAACGTGATGAAATGGGGCTGCAACGCGAGTCCATCGCCGCGTCCGAACGTTGCCGCCAGCTCAAGTCGAAAAAAAAACCGTCCTCCACTCTCAGCCTCTTCGCCTCTTCTTGGCACCACCTGTCGTCGTCGTCGTCCTCCCGTTCCCCTGGCGGGCGGATTATCGGCCTCTTCTTCTTCATCCTGCTCGCCCTGGTGACCAAGTCCATGTGGTCGAAGAAGCTGTCCAGCCTGGAGGACTCCTCCGCCAGCAGGGGCGGCAGCGAAGGCTGTTCAGGAGGTTTTCCGCCGCCGACGTCGGCGCACCCCGCCCTGGGGCAGAGGGACGTCCAACGTTGTCTCCGCTCCCTCCGAGTGGCGTCCAGCTGCGCCTGCGCGCTGGAGCCCGACACAGACAGCAGCGCCTCCAGGCGGAGGTCCCTCCTCCGCCCGCGCCGGAGGTCGTCCAGCTTCGTCCCGAACCTCGAGATCCAGGAGAGGAGCTCCTCGGTGCGGCCTATGGGCAGGACGCGATGCTGATGCTGCTGCTGCTGATGATGCTGCGGCTTCTCCTCCTTCCCGCCCAGCAGGGGAGGGAAAAGGATCGACGGGGCGGAGGAGGTGTCGACCACGACCATCTCGTTCGGGGGGTAGAGGCGTTGTCTTCCCCAAGGGCCAAGATGAGTCCGCCGTGACGTCTGATTCGTTCCGTATGAAGGGAAGGATGACGTCAGTTGGCGTCGGGATGGATGGGGCTGTTTCGGCCAAGCGACGGGATTGGGGAGAGGAGCGGCTGCGGCAGCGGCTGCGGCAGAGCAGGCCTGGCAGCAGCAGTGCACTCAATATGACCAGATCTCGCGATTTATTGCGAAGTCGGCGATTTTGACCCCCCCTCTCGCGATAAAAAAAATTTGCTCGCTACTTGCGATATATTGGCATCACTATCAGTGGCGATAATAGTGGTAGTTAGCAAGGGGGTAAAGTAGTTAGGACAACATTTGGGTTGTCCTATGATTACACTAGTCCAAAATTTGACCCCCACCAATACTGTGGTTGGTGTGGCCCTAGTGGTGCCAATATTGGTCGGGTCGTTATCCTCCAGTCAAAAACTGTGTACGAAGGAGAGGAGGAGGATGGAAAGCGGAGAAAGGTTTGCCAGATGTCATTACGTTAAAAAAATCTAACCTGACTTGATATAACCTAACATTACTATTTACATTTTTTATGCATTTCTAAGCTTACCTATTTTTTACTGGCCACTAGCAAAAAGAATTTTATAATTACTTTTAGACTTGCTATTTGGCAAACCTTCCTCTCGCTACTTTTTTCGCTATTTTTTGGGTTGACTAAATTTGACTCGCGATTTTTCTGCTATTTTTGGGCTTTTTTCTCTCTATTTTGAAAATTTTCGTCTGGTCACACTGCTCAGGATGAAGTCGTCTCTGGATGTGGAGGACCCCCTGCGGCCTCTGCCTCCTCCTCCTACTCTTTCTCCTCCCCCTCTGCCCTCTTTCCTCCTTGTCCTCGTAGTGAGGTGTTGTCGCCGATCCACTCTGCTTTCACTACTTTGGGGGAAAAGATGTTATGAAAGCTGTTAAGCAGTGTTGCCAACTGCCAGAAGCATTTGCCGAAATTCACACCATACATGTAGAAGTGTCAGATTTAACGATGTGGCACAAAACTGTTGTAAATAAGTTACGAAAATTTTGGACAATCTAGGTTTTTTTATGGTTTTGGACTACATCCTAAATGGAGTTCAATCATGACAGATTTGTGGGTTTTGGCTATTAGGTAGAGCATGCCAGTTGGCAGCACTGACGTTAAGTGATGGAGACAGGTGCAATTTCTCCCGCCACAAAAATGTCGTCCCTTTCTCTCCCAACTTCTTCGAGCCTTCATGCTAACACTTGACTAAAAAGAAAAAAAAAATCTCGCCACAGCCACCAAAACCTGCGACCTCATTATCATAATGCGCGTATTACATACATGGACTTCCGATATACATACTACACCGATGTACTTTTTTTTTTCCTATACATACTACTGGTACATGCTTTCCCGGATTGCCTTCGTTAAGAAACCCGATATTACCACACACACACAGACAGACATGCAGGAGGAGGAGGAGGAAGGAGGTGAATCAATCTCCCGATACTCACACCTGGGGATGCGGCCGGCCTGCAGCAATTGGACCGCCGACATCTCCCCCCTCCCCGTGCCTCCTCCTCCAGTGGCCGCTAATCGGAAGGGGGGAGGGGAAGGGGGCAGCCTGCAAGAGAACAAAGTCAAAAGTGCCCCAACCGACAAGGGTGGGGCGCAAAAAATGGAAGCTCGGTATAGGGATATGCTCTTTCTCCGCGTTTCAGCACCTAATTGTAAGCCCAAGTCGGCACTTGCTGGCCGTAAAATTTTGCTCCGCCGAAGCTGGCAGCCGGAACTTTTCGGAACTCAGTTGGATTTTATCGAGGGGGGCCGTCGTTGGTTGGGACGGCAAAACACCTCATTGTCCGCACGTTAGAGGCCGCAAATTCTGGGCCTCTCCGCTGCACGGAACGAGACTAATAGGAGCAGCATCCGAATTCCCACATTGCCGCACGAAATATTGTTGAGAAGAGCACAAAATCAACAATTGGGCCTTTCCCATATATATGTAGTATGTACTAGTTGAAAGGGTTCCACCTGCTTGTACGGCCTCCAGGACGGCAGAGTGAACGGTATGAGCATCCTCTTCCTGGCCTCCTCCTCCTCCTCCGACTTCGTCTTGGACCAGAAGAGCTTGTCCGCCGGCTCGTAGCTTTTGACAGTATATGATGAGCCCATCTGTGTTGGGAAGAGGAGGGGGGGGAAATTATTCACAGGCAAGTCATTACTTGTACAAACTCCCTCTCTTTCTTGAGTGCACCACCACTACCAGTGGAACTCCGGTATAAGCTGACCGTACCACTCGTCTCGGGTCTCTCCCCGTCACCGCCATCGTCCCTCCATCACGCTCGGAAGAGGAGGAGGAGGCCGCCTCGGGAAGGAGGACAGACAAGATCTGCAAAGATTGTGATGGCTATATTAAACATTTAAGTACATGCACATTACGTATTTTTAAAGATTTCCCCCAGGAGGAAGAGGTCTACTGCCATATCTCTTAGTCCTCCTCCTCCTCCTCCTCCTCCTCTTCCTCCTCCCCTTCCTCCTTTTTCTAAAAGCTAGATTGATTGCACACAACGTGGAGGAAAGAAAAGAGATCCCTGTTTGCACATCGCCTCAAGAGCTTTCTCGTGTACTGTAGTACCCGTACATCTTTGTTGGGGTCTCGAGAGCCCACCCCTTTCTCCTCTCACCATGAATCCCGCCACCAGCATGGAAGTCTCCCTGCTCCTCCTCCTCCTCCTCATTCCTCCTCCTCCTCCCATGGTGGACGTGCGCTGACGATCAAGTGTTCCTCCTGATCATCATCACCTATTATGGTACGTGGGGGGGGGGAGAGGTGGAGAAAAAAAGTGACAATTTTCGACTTACGTCGCTTTCGCGAAAAAGAGAGAGAGAGAGAGAAAGTTTTATTGGCGACGCCCGCCTGTCATAACGTCTTAAATTGTTAACATCCTGTTGCGTTGTTTGTTGTTGTTGTTGCTTTCCCTCGCCTTCCCCCACTTCCCCCCCCCCCCACCACCACCCCAAAAAAGGAGAAAAAGTTTTGCCTTTTCCGCTGTGCACCAACCATCATCCATTCCTCCTCAATGCAAAGGATGAAATAAATTTTTAGGGGCGGAAGGGGGGGGGGCGGAAGGTGCCATTTTGTGTTGGTGGAAAAGTGCACGGGGCTGATGATCCCAAATTTTGAGGCGAGGCCTTCAAAAAATGCCCCTGGGAGTAATCTATACAAAATGCAGTTTTCTTCCTCCCGAAAAAGAGAAAGAAAAATTTTGCAAGATGCTGGTGATGATGTCGGATTGCTGTGGGTGGCAGGCAGTGCTGCCAGATTGTTTCTAGTAAAAAAGGAACCAAGGCTCCTTCCACAAAAGTAGCCAGCAGTAAATAGAAAAAAAAAGAATCCAACCAAGGCAGGGTTTTATTCCTCTTTTTCCTGTCTGTAAATATTTTTTCTTGTTTCAAGACTTGACAGGAACCAGTTTGGTTTTCTTTTGATAACCCTTTGGCAGCTCTGAAAGAAAAGGAGAAAGATTCTTCTTGATCTCAAGACTGCAAAGGAACCAATTCGGTTCCCTCTTTGAACCAACTGGCAACACTGGAGAGAAGCAAGGAAAGAAGGAAGGGAAGGGAGGCCACTTTACTTACCTTGTTCGAATTGTGGTGATGAGTGAGCAGTCGATTATGTCGAGAGAGGAGGAGGAGGGGGGGGGAGGAGGCGGACGACCGTCGCATCCCGA
>JAAUYM010082071.1_pt1 | contig 21513 bp, 28 predicted proteins | sample 7278001 | NCBI WGS metagenome assembly JAAUYM01 (sample SAMN14350224, study PRJNA611818) | marine sediment metagenome | isolation source: surface marine sediment (1.8m) | place: French Polynesia: Moorea | collected 2018-08
CCCTCCCCCCCCCGCAGCCGTGGTTGAAAAACCTTCACCCACTTTCATTCTTTATATTAAAAAAAGAGAGAGAAAAAAGTACAGTACATTTCCGCTACAGTGAGTTCCACAAATATTGTTCGACGTATAGCAATTTTTTAAACTGACATTACTACCATATCAGTATGTACAACATATAATTTGCTGTCGCTATATCTGTCGCTATATGACACTTCAAGGGAGAATTTCTAATTAAGGGAGAGAGAGAGAGAGGCAGAATGGTAAGTTTTCACGCTCTCGCTTTTCGAAACACACACACACACACACACACACAGGAGGGAGGAAGTGAAACACCAAGCATCCACCCTCCCCCTCCCCCTCCCCATTCTTTTCCCCTCATCCCAAATAGCTTTTGGGTGTCAGAGAGAGGCGAAGTGAAAACAGAAGGGGGGAGGGGGGAAATGATTTCTGCTCTTTCTGTTCTAAATGACAGCAGTTCAGCCCAACCCAATCCTAGTGCAACGCTTTAACTGCTGCTGCTGTTCTACTACGTTTCCTCTTCCTTCTTCCTGACATCACGCGTGTGTAAAGCTCGTCCATATAGTTGAGGAGAAAACGGCGAGAGAGAGAGATGCTTTTTCTCGCTGGCAGCATCTCTCCTTCTCTCCCTCAGCATCCCTCCGACGCCGGCACTCGCATTCCTTCCTTCCTTCCTCATTGACTTGCCTCCTCCTCCTCCTCTTTCTCTTCTCCCTCCCTCCCTGCCCCCATCGCCATCCCCATCCGTGCCCACCGCGCCGTGGCTAATAGAATCCGACGATAATTGGGTCATTAGAGCGCAATCTGTCGGCGGCGGGCGGCGGAGGCAAAAACGCGCGCGCGGCGGCGGCGGCGGCAGACGCGGCGGCGACGGCGACGGCGGCTAACGCCGATTGGTCGGCGCAGCGGCGGCGGCGGCGACGACGGCGGCGGAGGGCGCAACCCCCCAACGGGGTGTGGCGCGGAGGGTGGCGGTTGCGGAAGAGGAGAGAGACAGAGGGAGGGAGGAGAAAGAAAGGAAGGGAGAGGGGAGGAGGAGAGGAAAGGAGAGGGCGCCTAATAGTCGGAAGAGTCAATTGGAGAGGAGAGGAGGAGAGAGAGGAGCTGAGAGAGAGAAAGAGAGAGAGAGAGGAGCTATCGCGGTCAATTAAGGTGATAGATTAATGACGAGAAAGCAGCAGCGGGAGAAAGAAAGAAAGCCGGGCAACAGTGTCGCTCTTTTCTCTCTCTCTCTCTTGTTCCTTCGTCGCAGACCGTCTTTGCTTTGAAAGAAGGAAGAGGAGGAAGGAGGAAGGAAGGCCCCTGGGAATGAGGAGAGAAGGCCTGTGCAGTTAGCATGACCGTCCACAGGGGACAGGTTCTTGAGATCAGGGATCAGGTGGAAAAGAAAAAGAAGAAGAGGCAAGAGGAGGAGGCGGCGAATCTCCCGGAGATGATGGAGATGACGACGCAGCCGAAGGAAAACGGCGGCGGCGGTGGCGGCGGCGGAGATGGAGTAGGAGACGAGGTCAGGCTGTCGCCGCCGGCGTCGACGGCCGCGCTGGATCTCATGAAGCGGAATCTGGCCGCCGCCGCCGCCGCGGCGGCCGCGGCGGCGTCGATGGCCGCGGCCCAGAGGTCGCGACTGTCCTTCAGCGTCGACTCACTGCTGGGCACCAGGACGGCGGCGGCGGCGGCTTCCGCCAACGGAAAGAACGGCAGGGAGGAGGACAACGACGGCGACGACGATGACCTCGACCAGGATGATCCCGAGGATCTCTCGGTGGACGTGGAGGACGACGAGGACGATTTTGACGAGGGTCGACTCTCGTCCTCGTCGCCAAACAGGCCAGGCAGTTCCGACCTCATCAGGGGGAGGACGAGAAGCTCCGGTCAAGATCCCAAAGAACTCGTCCAATCTCCCTTGGACAACAACAACGGGCCAGACTCCTCCTCCCCTCCTCCGCCGCCTCCAAGATTAGTGATGCCCACGCCGCTCAACCCCGCCGCCGCCCTGAGGCTATCCGCGCCGCAGCCGCCACCGCCGCTCCCGACCTCCGCTGCGGCCGCGATGGCCGCTGCGTCGGGCAACCAACCGCAGCACCCGCCGCAGCCGCCCCCCAGCTTCCTGGCCGGGATCGCGGCGGCGATGGCGGCCGCGTCCGCTACCACTTCGCCGTCGTCCACCCCGCTCTTCTCCTCGGCCGTCTCCTCGGCAGCAGCCGCCGCCGCCGCCGGAGGGTTTCCCCCGCCCCCGCCGCCGCCGCCGACGCTGCCGTCGCCGCACCCGCCGCTGCCGCCTGGGTTGCCCCTCAGCCTCCACCACCACCTTTTCAAGGCAGGAGGTACGTACGTAAATTCAAGTTGAAGTCGTTTTTCCACATCTACTGCAGAGACGATTGCAGATCCCAACATCCCAACATGGGATAGTATAAATAAGAGACAGTGCGGCAAAGGCGGCTTTCTCCTTCCCCACCACAACTTTATTCAACTTTCCTCTGTCCACTTTGGCTCATCCAAAAAAGTTGCTTGGTCAAACAGCAGCAAAAAACTTTTTCTTTGCCCCGTGCAAGGCTCAAGGAGGAGGAGAAAGAAGAAAAAAAAATGTTATTTGTCAAGAATTACTTTGCTCTGTCATGCCACAGTTTATACGTAGAGAGAGAGGAGAGAGAAAGAGAACAGAACTGACCCTCCCCACCCCCCACACAATCCAAGGTTGCCACCCACTTTCGCAGCCGCCCATTGTCGCCGTCGAGAATATTTGGAAGTCACAATGCGAGTGGGGGTCCATAAAACACTTTTTTCCTTCTCTCTTTCTCCGCATTCGACTTTCTGAGGGCTCGCAAAAGGCTTTTGTTGCATCCATCCCTTGGCCGGGTTGGTTGGCTGGTTGGTTGGTTCTTCAGGGCAATTCGTCATACATTTTTTGGGGAACCCTCTCCTCTCTCTTCCCCCCCCCCCCTTCCGCCCCACAAAGAGAGAAAAATGGGAACAGGAGAAAGAGGAGGAAGGAGGAAAGGGGGGGCAGTTCTGAATATTTTCACGCTTTAAAACACGAATTAAGATCGCGTGAGACACAAAAAACCGTCTGCCATTTTTGCACACAAGAGGCAGGCAAAAGAGAATGGTTTTTTTTTCACAAAGCAATGCAGAATTTTTTAGCTTCTCTATATCTAGTACTAGTTATAAGAAGTTGAATATCAGAAGGGTTACTCTGATTACCAAACCGTTTTTCTTTGTAAGTGATCTGCAGAGTTGCCAGACGGCATCGCTCTTATATAACGTCAAGCTTTAACTGCAAAGAACTGACTGCCAGAGCATCGACATTAGTCAACTGCTTGCTGCTGTCCGAACCCTACCAGAGTTGCCACTGTACCTTCTTAATTTCTTGCCACTTAATCCTCGGTACCGAGGTCGACACAACGGCAATTTACCTGCGTGCAAGATTTCGCATGCCGGAAAAATAATCCTCCTCCTCGGTGGTCGTCCCCGTTGTCTTCTTTAATTGTGGCACGCAATCCCTCGTGGTCACAGCGCATAGACGAAAATGAGTAATAACGACTGCAGATGCTGCAAGACAAACAGAGAAAAGAAAGAAAGGACAGGTTTTTTTTGGGGGGGGGATTAATTTTTCTTGTTAGAAATTGAGTGTAGTTGAAATGTTGTCTATGACTCGGAAATGGAAGCAAAAACAAAGATTTCTGAAGGGGGGAGAGTCGAGCTTGGCTGTGTGGCTCCAACGGGGTTGGGCTGGGGAAGGGAGGAGGAGAAGGAGGAAGTAATACAGCAGACCTCCGCTGTATACGTCGTAAACTCTATTACAACATAGGAAAAAAATCAACTAAGTAAAAAAATAGGTTTACTACCTAGTAAAATGATCAAATTTGCACTTTCTTTCCTTCTCCGCTTGGGAAAACTTATACTCGTAGTAGATCGGAGGTCTACTGTAGCAACAAAGTGCTAGTAGTGGTGTACGAAGCAAGGCAAACTGCCACATGCAAACGCTGCTTTTGACATAAAAAAAAAGAGAGAGACAGAGACAGATCGATAATTCGGAATTATAAATCTAAGGGAAGAAGCGAAAAGGTGGAAATTCAGAAAAAAAATTGAGTCTGTATCCTTGTGAGAAAAAAAAACTACCAAGGGAGGCAAAGGAAGAGAGAGAGAGAGAGAAGGGAAAATTGTTTGCCCTGTTGCAAACTCAATTTCTTACATTTGCCACGGATGAAAGAAACTACAGGAGCAGGGATGCCAGTTCGGGTTGTTCTAAACCAAATTTGAAACAAGGGGCCCCTTAAAAAACGACTAAAAATTTGCTTTTCAAAGTCAAGGAAGATTCAAAAATTGTCCTTTTCACATTGTCTTTTTCACAGCATTTTTGCAACATTGTTTGGCTGTCTTCGTTTGGATCTGGCAACCTTGCTGCAGAAGAGGAGGAGGAGGGTCTCTCTGTCTGTCTGGCACCCTGAATTTTCCACTTTGGGGAAGGGGAGGGAGGAACGGAGGGACGTCTTAGCTCTCTGACTCTGATGGTGGACTTGAGCCCCCATGAACATCAAGCCTTCTTCTGCTGCTGCTGCTCGGTTTCAGGTGGCGGCAGCTAAATTTGCAGCTTCTTGAAATTATTGCCTCCCGCTACAGACTCAGATTTTTTCCTCCTCTTCTTAAAGTCAGAGAGAAACAGGTGAGAGACAAAAGTGTAAACTTTTTTTTTTGAATCCTCAAGTAACTTGGAGCCCAAAAATAATCAAAACTGTTTTTTTTTAGTTGGATTTCTTTTCTATGGTCCGAGCAATTTTTCTTTGTAGTACAAGTAGAACTAGAGGAGGAAGGTTTGCGTGCAAAAAAAGGAGAGATGGGAGAAGGAAAGAAAAAAAGAAGGTTTGAGAGGGGAGAAAAGAGAGAAGCAAGAAGACAACTTATTTGCGAAATGGGACGTCGGCTATTTATTCATGGTCATGCGACTCACTCGTGCAGATTCCAAATTTGGGGGCCAAAAAAGGGGAAGAAGATCCGTCATGTAGTTCTTCTCGTGCAGGGTTGCCAGGTCGTGGAAAGCTGAAGCAACCCACTTAAATGACCCAAAAATGTAGCCCATCAAGGCGCAGCTTTATCAATAATTTTATTAGTCTACACACCAAAAACCCGAATATAGCCATATAGCCATAAATTGTTATAAAACAGCTCCATCTGGCAACACTGCTCATAAGCACGCACATCACACACTCACACACTAAATAACGTGAGCGATTCAGACAAGCGCGTAATGAGAATCTGCTCCAGTAATTACGAAAGGAAAAAAAGAGGTTCTGATAACTTCTCATTCGGAGTCAATTACGAGAAGAAATAATGAAGACTGGCGGTTTCGCATATGTCGAGGTTGCACTTAATGCAGTTTTCGCCAGATTCTTTTTTTTTTTTTTGACCTCCCCTTCCTCATAATGGATATTTTTCCTGCGTGTAATGACCTCCTCTTTCTTTTGGCAGGCAAGAGAGAAGAAAAAAAGTTGAGATGGCTTAATTGAATGCGAAGTGAAAAAAACTTAATTAACTCCTCATTTTCGGCGTGTTTACGTCGGGCAGAGCTGCCAGCGCTAATTACTTTTTTCTTTTTCTTCTTACCTGCCCAGGTGGCAGAGCTCGACCTCCTTCCTACTTCTCCTCCTCCTCCTCCTGTTTCTCCTGCTCCCCTCTCCTCCTACCCAAAATCTCCTTTACCGCAACTCCTCAGGGTCCTCCTCCAGACCTGCTGGTTCGAAACTTGTCACTTTCTGACGGCTTAATTCATCCAGCAGAGCAACCTTCCTTGTAACAGAGCGAAGGAGGCCTTGGATGAGGAGAAGAGGAGGAGGAGGAGGAAAAGTTTGCAAACCCCGCAGCCCACGCGAGAAGTCACAGATTACAACAAGCACCTCTCTTCCTCCCTCTCTCTCCCTTTCTTGAGCCAGCAAAGAATTATTTAAATGAGGTGGATGATGATGCACCCCACCATGCTGTTTGGGGAGAAATTTCGAATTAAAGCACTCTGCGAAGACTTTTCTCCTCTTGTGGATTTTGCAAATTCGTCACTTTTAAAATGCCTCCTCTCGTTACAGCATCCACCCCTCCACCCTTTTTCGAAAAAAAAATCTTGCTGCTTGATCGATGCGGTCACGACGTATCCAATATAATATTTCTTGAATCAATCATAAAACACTCTTTCTTACCGTACTAGATCAAACATTTTTTTTCTTCTTTTTCTTTCGGAAGGAGTGATGCATGAGACCATTGCCGATTTTAAATGGTTGCAGAGCCACATGTGATGCTTGATTTTTGCCTATCCTGAGAGACAAGTTGTTTGAGCAATATCTCCATGTCTTGGTAGCGTTCACTACTACGTTATGTGGACACAATTCACTGTCTCTGTTGACATATTCCAAGATATGTGAGCAGTATGTACGGTAAATCTCGTAGCGTAGTACTGTACTATGTACTGTAGTTATACATCTGAGCTTTACTGCCTTATCAAAGTTCTACTGTATTCCTCTTCCATTAACTCTGATTCTCTGTAAAAGCAGCCATCAGCAAACATTGCAACTTTCTTCCTTCCTTCCTCGTTCGCCTCCCTCCTCTCCCCGCTGTCATGCGTGAGCTCTCATTCACATGTCAAGCTCTCGTGACGGTCCTTGTTCTCCGCGGGAGGGAGGCAGAGGGGGGAGGGGAGAGAAAAATCTGACTTTTTAACCGACGCCACACGGAGAGAGAGAGAGAGAGAGAGAGAGAGACGGAGATTGGCGTTTCCAATATCAATTTCAAAGTCATACATCACGAGGAGGACGAGGAGGAGGAGGAGGAGAAATTGATCACGCGGTCGCGCGTGCGAAAGACATCCGCCCTCCATTTCGTCTGCGTGATTTAGTGACCTCACATGGAAGATGGAACATTCTTTTTTATTGCCAATGTGTAGGTAACTACGGGTTTAGCAGTTCTTGCTTTGAAAAAAAAAATCCTGAATTGACTCTCTTCTTTGTGTGCTTTCAGACTTGACGTTGAAGCCCCCCACCGGCCCCATCAAGATCGGCACCCTGCGCAAGCACAAGCCCAACCGCAAGCCAAGGACGCCATTTACCACGCAGCAGCTCTCGGCCCTGGAGAAGAAGTTCCGCCAGAAGCAGTACCTCAGCATTGCGGAGAGGGCAGAGTTCTCTGCCTCGCTGAAGCTGACGGAGACACAGGTGAAGATCTGGTTCCAGAACCGGCGGGCCAAGTCCAAGCGGCTGCAGGAGTCCGAGCTGGAGCGACTCCGCATCGCTTCCTCCCCGCTCATCCCACGCCCCTACGGGCTCATTCCGCCCTCGCTGCTGGGCGGGCCGCCTCTGCCGCCCGGATCCTTTCCTCCGAGCGTGTTCTCGCCCGGCGGGTTGGCAGCGGCGGCGGCGGCGGCGGCCGCGGCCGCCGCGGCCGCGCAGCAGCACTCCTCATCGTCGCCACCGCCGACAACCACAATGACCACGAAGACTTCGACGTCGCCGCCGCCGTCGCCGCCGCCGACGACGACGACAACGACGACGACGTGATCAACGAGATGAACCTTTTATTTATGTTCCGTCAAAAGAGTTGTCTCCGATTCATTCTGAGAGGAGAAACCAGCGCCGCATCCCGCAGTCGCAGGAGCACCTTTACGTACTACTACACAATTGTAGCAATTTCCTACATTTCGCTTCACGTCCTGCCTATACATACTAAATAGTTTTTTGGTCATCTTTGTCATTGCTCCCAGGGAGATATTAAATTATGTACTATGCTAAAGAGACCCAGCTCATTTACACTGTTTCCTTATCCGCGCACAGTAAAGTTTATCGACAAGAGCAACATGGCACTTAAAAATGCTAAAAGATGTTTTCATAGACGTCCTTACCATGGACAACATGAAGCACATTTTGTAACCTGAGTTGCTACCACTAAAGTAGGTGAAAAATAACAAGGTTGAAGCTTTTCATTCCTTTTTCCCAAATAATTGAAGTGTGCAGGTATTTTTTTTTGCTTTAGGCTACTTTTCCAGGAGTACCTACAAAATTATATTTGGGGAAACGAGGGTGCGTGAAAAAACAACCAATTTTTTCCAGTCCGAAGGGTGGATGACACTCCAGCGCCGAAAAAGGGCTACCCAACTACTCGTACTACTGTATATTTCCTACTCATTTGCAAATTAGAGTACAAATGCACAAATTATGTATGTAGGTAGAAGAACATCGCCATGGGTCCAAGTGAGAGAGATGCGCCAAGTTTCTTCATAGTTGTCTCTCCCTCGGCAGTTGGGTAGACTCCTTGATTGAGTTGTGCCAAAATTAGCGTCTATTTTTGTACTACTACGATAGGTAAGAATGTTATACTATTATTATTTATTACTACGAGTAATATGTCCATGTAATGCAGGACAACATGACAAATGTTTGACTACATTTTTGTTCTCTCGAAAATAACGAACTTCTCAAGAACGCATCGATCGCTTCTTTTACCCGCAAAATCTGTCCTTCCCTCTCTTCACCTTTTGGAGGCAAAAATCCAGGTATAACTGACGCAAACGTAAACAGCAGCAGCAACAACAACAACCTGTGGTGCTTCTTGTCTGCTGGCGCTGTTGCAGGCGGTGCCGAGAAGGAAGGGGAGGGACAGTTTAAAAAATACGCGCTGTTGAAAAACCTTGGAAAAAGAAACCCCAAAAATGTGCTTGGGATTATTCAGCATCCTCCTCCTCGTCCTCTTCTCCTCCTCCTCCTTCGTCTCGGCCATCGGTTGCTACGAGTGCGACTCCTCGGCCAACTTCACCTGCAGCGAGTTCTGGGAGGCGGACGCCGCCGCACCCTACCTTTCAATCAACTGCGACCACGTGTTCAAGGTGAAGAAGGGTCATACATCGTGACCAGAAAAAAATACCTACTGATTGCTTCCGTCCATGTAATTAACTTAAATGGTTTTTAAATGTTCTACGTACGTATATGGGAATATGCAGTGTGCGTGTGCATGCTACAAAAACCAGATATCTTTCTCCATAAATGCTATGGTGAGACAACAGCCACATGGCCAATGGGAAATAGCAGTTTCCATGTTATCACTGAAGCCAAGTTCAGTCTAGCTAGTACTTGGAACAGTGACCATCCAAGGAACAACAAATGCGGGAAGGTGATGCCCTCGGTAATCCAAGTGACTGAGACGCATAAGCCTGGAGTGTCATCTGACAGAATTAGTTAGCACTAAGGAAGTAAAATACAGTATGTAAAGGCTACTTTTCTTAATAGCAGAAAACCTGACGGAAGAGTCATTCATTGCCTTCAGTGTTGGGTTGTCGACAGGCTGTCCTAACGTATATTGAGCGCCCTGTGAAGGGTTTTAAACTCCAGAGTTTGGCCAAATTAGAGCAGACTAGGGCGAGATAATAAAAAAAAAATTGCCAAATGCCCCCAAAACGAGACTGGCGCCTTCCTGGAGGAAACAAACAAAATGTCAGGGCGAACTTTCTGATAGTAGTACGTACAAGCGGCACGTATGCACGTGTGCAGATAGCCCTGACGACATCTGTTCGCCCTTTGCAGCCCACCCACTGCATCAAGATGACCGGCGTGTTCGACGGCAAGCTGGGCACCAAGCGATTCTGCTCTTCCAAGACGTGGGGAAACTACTGCGAGTACAACAAGAGGCCGGGAGATGTGCAAGTGAGGAGGAGGAAGAAACACAGAACAGTATAGTTAGAAACTCTGATGTACATGAGAAAAGGCGCTGGTCAGCAATTGCAAAGTTTGCTGTAGCAGTTCTTTCTACCGTAGCAGAGGTAGACTAAGAAAATTTTAATTTGGTTGGTATGTAGTTGTAGAAATCTGTACGTACTGTATAGTGATCTACTAATTGGAAGTCGACTGTATTAAGCACTTGTGTGAAAAAAAAATGGAATCTTGACTCTTTTTTTTTCAGGAATACCGTTCCTGCGTCTTTTCCTGCTCCACCCACGGCTGCAACGGTGCCTCCAAGGTCGACGGGGTGCTCGCCTCCATGATCGTGATTATACTGATCAGTAGCAGTACAAATACCCTTGCAGTTTAGGTTCAAAGGAAAAACAAAGTTTTGGAAAAACACATAAGATTAAACACGGGCAACTTTGCATACAGGGTGGTATGAACTTCTAAATTTCATTTTTGTTGTCTATTTGTAAAGACACCTCTTAGACCACGTGTATTTTAAAAAACAGAAGACATTGGCAACACCGTTTTTGTCCAAACATATAAACGGCAATTCTTCTGAGTAATAGTAGTCATAGTAGTACATAGAGAATGTCCCTATAAAAACTGACATGCCCAGCTTAGTCCTCTTTAATTTGCTTTTTATACTTTCTGATTCAGCACCAACCAAAAAGCGTAAGTCGTTCCTGAGACATCCTCTAGTACTACAGTAGATGTTTTAAAAATTGGGAAAGACCAAACAAGGAGTTCAAGGCACTGGAACTGCGGCGACGACGACGGCAGTGACCACGGCGGCAACTGCGGCTGCGGCCTCCCGCCGGTTGGCCCCGTTGCACCCGTCCACCTCGTCGCAGACGCTGATGCAGCCGCGCATGCGCCGCACGCTCGACTCCGACGGCTTGGTTCCCCAGGTGCCGTCGTCGTCGAAGTCTATGGCCCCGCACGCCTCGGAGATGCGGGCAATCTCGGTGTCCATGGTGAGAGAGTTGGAGTCCAGCGAGCAGGTGCGGATCAGGATGGTGTCGGAGGAGTCCTCTGCAAAATGACGGGCTTGCGCTGTGACTGCGGTATGCTAGTGTACATACAGTACTCCCCTTCCCCCACCGTAGTCGCCCTTGACCTTGACGCAGACGGAGGCGGGGAAGACGCCGTTGCGGTCCTTCCTACCGGTCATGCAGACCTCCTGGAAATAGGCCACGTTGTTGTCGTGGGAGTCGCCTGAAAAAGGAGAGACTTTAGGCGGTAATCTAACAGTACGCTACACATACGTAGACAGTACTTCAACGGTACTTGAGATGGTACTAGGTACTTTCACGGTACTACAAACGGTTAGATTACCGTAACATAACAGACCTATAAACGTGGTGTTGAACGGGTCCTCGCAGTACGGGTTGTCGCCGTTGACCGAGGTGCAGACGTAGCAGCCGATCCCATCAACCACTGAAAAGAAAGGAGAAATTTGGAGGATTCACCCGTGTGGAAAACAAAGCTTCGAAACACAGTAGATCGACAGATTACTGTCCAGTAGTACAGTAACTGCTCGATATGCAGCAAGCAGCACAAATTTGACTGTTGTGTGCGAATTTTTTTAATGACGGGAAACAAGAGAGCGCAATGAAAAGGTAACGGTCCCCTTGTTGGATGTGAAGAAGAAGGACGATTTATCCGAATCATCCCGTGAGCAACCTTCATTAGGGGAGGGAGGAGGGAGGAGGAAGAGGAGGAGGTGTCATAAACATCATCATGCCGAATAAGCAACAACAAAGAAAGATCCTGAGAAGAAAGATTTTTGCCTCGAGGGGAAATGTGGGAATTCGGCTCCTGCTGCATCAAGATGGCCAATTTGAGTCGCCGCCGCCGCCGCCTCCGGCGCCGCCACCACCGTAGGTGATGGATCGCGACTTCTTCACACACACAAGAAAGAAAGAGAGAGGGGAGGAAGAACCGTGTGTGCAAAAGAAAAGAAAAATGCCATCCTTGGAAGTCCGCCGCCATGCAAGAGGAGGGAGGGAAGGTGAAATTAATGTCGAGCAATCATAATTAACAAATTTGGAAAGTAATTTTTCTTTCCCTTAGCTGCCTGGGATGAAGAGTAGCCACCAGAACTTGCTTCATTTTCTTCCAGCAAGGCTTTCTCAAGGGACACCCAGTATTTTATTGACATGCGGCAGCGTCATCGCTGCCGCGACTCTGATGACGACAACACCAACAGCAACAACGACAAAAAAAACTGCAACAACACTCCTCGTCGAATGTTTTTGAATTGTCTGTCATGTCTGGAGAATATTAGAAATCGTCACGCGCCGCCGGTCACCGAGGGAGGGGAGGGCAGGAGAGGGAGGAAGATCATTAATTCATGTACCTTCCCCCCCTCCCACCCCCCTCCGGATAAATATCGCCACCCCCCGTCAGAAACAAACGACTTTTTTTTCGGGAATTCACTGTGAGAAAAAAGAGTGTCCCTTTTTTTACCTTTCGAAAGAGGAATACGATTTCTCATCTCTCTTTTTTCTTCTTCGCGATGAAGACGCAAAAAATTCCTCCTCCTCCTACCTCACTTTCCCATAAGAGCAACCCTCCTCCCTTCCCAAGGATATTATATACTGTACGTACAAGTACCACGAGGTATTGAAACCTCACCACCACCAAGCAAAGATCTCACCTGTTAAGGGCATCAGCATAAGCAGGATCATCAACGCAGAGAACAAAGACGACGGCAGGCCAGGTCCACCGCCACCTGTGAGGCCGTTGCACGGTGATATTTTCATTTTGTGTGTGTGTGTGTGCGTGTGTATCGAAAATATGGGACACACAGAGTCGTTCTTTCTGTCATCACTCAGTCAGAACTGGCTTTTTCCTCCTCTTCCTCCATCTAACAGCTTCACACACATGCTGAGGGAAAGATAAGAGCAACAAGCACTGCAGCCTCCGCGTCCTCCTCCTCCTGTGCTTTAATGCACTGCGTCTACTACACGGTGAAAGCAAGCGTTGGGCGTCGCCGTCTGAAGCAGCAGCAGCAGCACCAAGGGAGCTTCCAAGTCGTCACCGCACAGTATAGTCATTCTGCCCTTTCCCCTCCTTGTCTTCTCCATCCTGCACAGGCAACTAAACTTATTCGCTGTCCCAAGAGAGCGGACTGCGCCTTGCACTTGGGCAATGAAGTAGTAACTAATGAAAAAAACAACGTTTGTGTACTAGTATGAACGTGACCAACATTAACATCACCAATTGTACAGTACATGTATTATGATCTGTCACGTTGCAAACATTAGTAAGGTTTTTTTTTACCAGATTAAAGAGTACAAGAGACCTGTGTCTGTGTGCTTCTCAAGTTTCTTGCTTACACATCCCTCTCTCCCCTTTCTCCTGCCGTCAATTTGGTGGTAATGATCCCTCCTCTCCTTCTCCTTCTCTCCCCTCCTCCTGCGCAAAAAGTCAATACGCATGATGGAAAAAGTGAGTTTCTCTCTCTCTCTTCCTCCTCCCAACCACCAACGCTCTCTCCACGTACATAGTAAAAATGGAAAATTTGCTAGTTTGGAGTTCCTTCGGGATAATGGAGCTCTGCTCTACTACGTACCTACACAGCGCACCAACAGCCATGCTCAGTCAATGGCTATAGCATGATTTAACCATTTTTTTTGGAGGACTTACTCCTTTCGTTGTTGGTTGGGCAGTCGCTTTTCGACACACACCCTCTCTCTCCTCCTCCTCCTCCACCACCACCACCACCACCCCGCAGTCGCTGCCATAATGAAATGACACTTTTTTATTACAGTTTTGAACTGAGTCGGCCAAAAACTGAACTACACTGATAACCGCAGACGTTTGAGCAATGCATTTCAAAGCTTAATTTTTGAGCAAAAAAGTGTTATTGCTTTTGCTGTGTTCACCTCTCTATGGTAGGGGGGGTGAGCGAGGGGAAAGAAAGCAACAGTTGGGAAGCAGCTACGTACTAGGGAGAGGGGGAAAGCAAATACGACACTCTACTACATCGAAGACCGTAAATTCACTGAAATATTGAGGGGGGGATTGGGGGGGAGGAATGGCATCTTGCTACTAAAGAATCGATCCTTCGGTTGTTGTGTCGTAAATTCCCCTAAAGTAGCGCAACATGAAACGATCGGCGAGGAAACACACAACAGAGCAGTTAAGGTCGACTGTACGACGTGCCGTATAATATATTATGCCATGAACACACACTGTACTACCTGATAAATACTACTAATGCCCTTCTCCGCCCCCACACATCAACTCCTCTCCTCCAGGTCAATCCTGACCGCGGGCTCTCCAACGCCGCTGCCGCTGCCGCCGAAAAATCCCTCGTTAATGAGCTCCATGACATCCGCTAGCTCCAGCGGCACCGACGCCTCCACCTCGATGGTCTGCAGGTCCCCCGCCGGAGCGCCGTCGATCTTGAACTCGTACACCTGGTTCCTCTGGTAGTGCGGAGAGGAAGAGCTTGTCTTGGCGCCGCTCTTCACAAGCAGCAGCTTTGGAGGTGTCTTCTTCTTCTTCCTCCTGGTCGTGCTCTCGTGCTTCTTCGTCCTCTTCCTCATAATGGGCAACGGCTCCGCCGACGTCACCCTGATGCCCAAGACGTTGTCATCCTTCCTCTTTACCTTTTTCTTTGTCTCTTCCTCTTCCTCCTCCTGGAATCTGATGATGTCCTGGATGTTGCTCGGCGGCACCCTCTTCATCATCTCCTGGGCCACCCTCGCAACTTGCTCCTCCTCCTCTTTCTCATCCTTCCCTCTCATGAGAAACGGGCTGTTTACTACCTTCGGTCCTCCCGGGAGGGTGCGGGGCTCCTCCAGCAGGGCCGTCTTGGCCATGCTCATGTTGGGATCGTTCTTGGCCATCGTGGGCTCTCTGCTTTCCACGTCGACCACTCTCAGCCTGGGTCGGCGTATCCTGGGACTCTTCCTCTGCCCCACGATTCGCCTGGGTCTCGCCTCCATCTTGTCCTGCCCTGGCCGCCTCCCTATCTCGTCCATGTAGGGGTAGGCCAGGTCGGGGTCGGGATACATCATCGTCGGCGTCGTCCTCATCGCATCTGTCTCCCTCGTCCCAGTCTTGTCCGCCATCTGGGTCGTCCTTCCCCGCATCCGCTTCTCGTACATTGCCCTGTCGTAGTAGGCGGGCATTCCCCTCCTCATGCTGCTACCGTCGGCCTTGATCTTCCGCCTCATTCCGGCGCTCTGACCTGTTGCCATGTCGGCATCACTGGACGTGATCACCATGTCCTTGCGCATTATCGGCGCCTGGTCACTCTTCACGGAGTAGTCTAGGTTTCTGTTCCCACCGCCACTCGAGTCTGCAGTTGTCTGACTTGTCACCGCTGTCTCGCTCCTCCTTTCCGCCCCGCCCACTCCGGCCGTTCCCACGCCCCCGATGAAGTTGTGCGGCGTGGACTTGGCCATCCTGCCCATGATCTCCTGGTACCTGCGCTCCGCCTGCTCGCTGTACAGTACCCTGGGCACGCCGGACAACCGCCGGTTGATGTACTCCAGCATCTCGCGGTCATCCATGGCGGCGGAGACGACGTGGCCGTCGTCGCCGTCGCTGAACGACCTGACCGGCACGAAGGACCCCATCATGGCCTCCGGGTGCAGCGGGCCGTCCACCACCTCCTCGAAGCCGAGCACCGATCGGTGCGACGGCGACACCAACAGGAGTAGCAGCAGGAAGAGGAAGAAGGGACCCATGTTGCTGTTTCTGGCTCCTTTGCGGCAGCCCCTGCAAGATAAATCCCCGGTGGTGAACTTTGGATTCCGAAAAAAGTGCTTCAAACGCATTCATTGCATCTTCCCGTAAGAAGTAAACGATAAAAATTTAGGGGAAGACACAATGACATGCTGGAAATGTTCAACAGGCAAAAAAAAAAATTAAGCATTGCATCCAAATGTAATGACAAAAGGAATCTTGATTTTGTTTTAATTGAGTCCTTGAGGTGCCGATTTCGCTTATTCTTTTTACACCGACCTTTAATAGTAGCACAAATCGTCGCTGTTGGTCTGTCTCCTTGAATTTCTTTCCCCTCCTCTTCCTCCTCCTCTTCTTCTTCCCAACAACCTCCTCTGCTCCATCATCTCTTCGTGGGAAAATTCGCAATTTTTTTTTAAATTCGTATCTCGCGGCAGGGAGCGATCTTTCCTTTCTTCGTGTTTCCTCCTTGAACGTCTGCGGGCGACTGAAAAAAACCACCCCGACAATGAGAGCAGAAGAAGGAAAGAAGGAAGAGAGGAAGGAAGGAATCGTTGTCACATAACCACAATAAATGCGGTATCAAAAGAGAAGGGGGGCGGGGGATGATGGAGGATTCTTGTAACACACAGGATTAAAATGGAACCGCCGGCGAAGCCTGGCTGGCAGCAGGCAGGGCCTGATCGTTTCCGACCAAACCCTGACGATGGACAGGGGGGATCCCGGGATCCCCACTCCTATCTCGGAAGAAATCTCTGTACTACGTGCGTACGTACAAGCTTCCAAACTTTCTGGAACAAAGACATGTAGTACTGTAACATACCATTCGGGAAAAGAAGGTTCTTCAGCTTGACTTGGCAGCGGAAATGTCTCGTCGGGCTTCCAAGCAAGCGAGCGGTTTTTTTTTATAACAAATCACATCATCGGATTTTTTTTATCCGTGCGTGTGTTGATCGCGGGATGTCGACAACTGATGCGAAGTTAGGGAATATTCTCTACTGTAGTACAGTATATAGTAAAACACGTTTCCTTCAACTTTACATCCACTTGGAATGATCTTTCATACTTCTATGTTTTTTTCCCTTTTGCAAAGGAACAAGAAGAAGGACGTTCCCCACATACTTTTCGACAGGAAAGAAAGATAAATCAACTCCTCCTCCTTCTCTTCCTTTTTTTCTGACAAAATGTGCCAAAGGAAGGGCGGGAGGGGGTAGCCGAAAATTAAATCCTTCTCCCCTTTTTTTGTTCCCAAACCTGTGATTATGTGGCTTCTTCTCTTTTTGTGCGAATAGAGCCAAAAGGTTCCTTTTTTCATTTTGTCAACAACACTGTCAAATTGATGACCCCCTCCCCTTCTTAATATGACGGAAGTAGCATTTTTGCAAATGCGCTTACGTAGTGCGTAGAAAAAAACCCTGCAAGCTATCCACAACTTCCTCTTCTTCTTTCCCCAAAAAATTATACTGCATACGTAAAATAGAATCTTGATAGTTGATACTCGTATGGCAACCAGGTTGGTCAGAACAGGGAAAATGTCAGCGTACTAAAGTGAGACTTACCGTTATGTTGAGATGCTATGCTGTGCATGTACCAGTACTGTCTCAGTACAGTAGCATCTACGTACATGTTGGGCGCAGAGAGACAGGGTTAAACTACTTGCTTGCTACTGTGACAAATAAAACTGCTTAACAAAATGCTTTTGTAGTGTATGTAGGTTAGTACCTACCTACGTGCTATGTAACGATAGTTTCTCTATGTAATAATAGTTTCTCTGCTGACCAACAACATCGTTATTCGAAGACTCCACTGTCTATTTTCTTTACCAGATGGGTTTTTCTTTTCCATGACAGACATGCATGTGTTCTCGGCCACCTCAGACGCACTCTACGGTGACCCTCTTCTCCGTCACGAACGCCGCGTCCTTCCTCTCCCGGTAGAAGATGCCCCCGTCCAGCAGCCGCGGGCACTTGGAGTTCCCGCCCAGGAAGAACTTCGGCTCCGCCGGCCCGACCTGGCCCGGCGGACCCGACAGATCGTGGCCCACCGCCCAGGCGGCCAAGCTGAACGACGACAGCGGCAGGGTGCGAGACAGCCACACGTTGTAGTTGCCCTGAAAAAAAAATGAGGTTAGTGCTTTATCACGGCTAGCAACAACAACATTATGATTGGCAGCAACAGCAGCAAAGCAACAACAACCAACACAAGAGCAGCAGCAACAACATCAGCAGCAACCAGAAATAACAACAGGTAGCGACAAGAAGAGCAGCAGAGGCGGCAACAGCAACACCAACTTAACAACAGCGGCAGGCAGCAGCAGCAACAGTAGCGACAAGGCAGCAATGAGCAGCGGCTGTTTGACCTGCAGCCTGTAGTACGGCGCCCCGTTGAGCTGTCCGACCCTGCGGTAGGTCCCGGTGTAGGACCTCAGCTTCCAGAAGGCGGGGGAGCCGAGGCCAACGCTCAACTTCACAGCGCGGCAGCAGGTGACTGAAAAAGGGGAGAGGAGAGGGAAGGACAGGAAAGGAGAGGAGAGGAGAGAAGAGGAGAAAAAATATTTAATACAGTTATAGAAAATTATTGCAACACCTTTAATGGACGCGCACAGACCTGAGACCTTCCTCCACTTGGCCCTGAAGGCGATGGCGCCCCCGCCGGCTCTCCTCCTCTCCAGGTGCACGGTGGCGCTGTTGCCCTCTACTGTGAAGGAGCGCGGCGGGGCCCGACCCGGCGTGCAGAACGAGCCGCGCTGCTGCCCGAGCTGCCTGAAGCCGGCGTACAGTGTCACCCTGCCGGAGTCGCACGGGACCTGGAAGGAAAAGGGGCAGTTTGGGTACAATTTTCCATAAGCACGAAACTTAACCATTTGATGCAACATTTTTTGGCCAAAAATTTAATCTGAAAGAGGCCAAAAATCAAGACTTTTTTGACGTTCTTTTTTTACATTGCCTTTACTGTCTGGCTTCTCTTTTGCAAATATTGTTTCCCTTCCTTTTCACTTTTTACCAAGTTTTTTGACTTCTCTTTTTTTCTTTGCAATATCGTTCGTTTGCCTCTTCTTCACATCTCGTACGATGTCGTGTTAACCCTGACCTGGAACTCCTCGAAGTCGATCTTCACCCTGGCCCCGTCCTCCACCGTCAGCAGCCACTCGCAGCCTTCGTCGTCGAGGTCGTCGCCGGAGCTCCTCAGCTCTCCTCCCTCCCCGACCTATGCATATAATATTGTTCATGTACCTACCTAACACTCATCTATTCACGTTTCAGTGAATAATTTGGGAAAACGCGAGTTTTCCACAGTGCACTATCACGTACGCACCAGGCTGCCCCCGCATCCGCCGTACTCCCTCCCCTTGCAGCCGTAAGCCGTCCTCAGCTTGTCCACGTCCCCCGCGGTCATGACGGGCCCGCCGAGGCCGCGCCCGACTCCCGGATCCAGCGGGATCAGCGTGTCGTAACGTGAATCCACCGCGAAGCTGGCAAGTAACAGTGGAATCTCTCGATATAAACGGTCAGCAGGGAAGCAAAGTGAGATTCATCCTCATATCGAGGGACGTACTTTTGGCTGTTGACCACCGAATTTACCGCTGTAAATTCGAGGTCCACACTGTACTAACTACCAAATTTCCTCATTTAATCTTTTTCTCTCTCTCTTCCCTCCCTTACAAGTTAGCCTCGTAGTGCATGATGGACTTGTAGTCATAGCCGAATCCCAAGTCCCTCCTGACGATGCCGCTGTTGCAGTCCTCGAACCTGGACGGGTCGGACGACTTGGAGGGCGAGGACGACGTGTCTCGCCAGTTGGGGCAGTTCGAGCCGGGGCGGTCGGGAACCACACCGGTGTCCCAGAGGTCCTGTGCACAGTGAACTTCGACATGAAAAACTTCCGACTACATGGAAAACAAATGCGTCGATACAGTGATATTAAAAAAAAAAATAGGGAAAACCACCGTCGTCTCTTTTCGTACCTTGAAGAAGTTGAATGCGTGGTCGATGTGTATGTTTGTCCAGTTGACGGCGATGTAGCGGTCCCTGTCCGGCCGCTGCTGCTCGTGACCCACCCCCAGCAGGTGGAGCAGCTCGTGGGCAACCACGTTCTGGAACTGCACAGGAGATTTGGTTAAAAAAACCCAGCAAACTCGCAGTTAAACTCGTAAATGGAACAAAAAATCGGTGTTGTCGTTGCTCACCACGCAGTACTTCCTGTGCAGGTGCACGCTGTGCTGGCCCTTCTTCCTCTGGTAGTGGTCGTCGGCCCAGCAACTCTCCTTCTCGTCACCATAGATGTGGACAAAATCCTGGGTACATACGTATATTGGCCAAAGATTTTAAAACCATAATTTAGATAGAACACATTATAATGTCAGCACCTGATCTGAACCCGTCTTTGGCTGGAATCGCACGCAGGCAGCGTCCTCGATGTGCTGAATGGCCTAGAACAAAGAGGAAAGAACAGGAAATATAAATCGACGTTTGTGTAGTGCCTACGGACAACAGTGCATTTCCCAGAAGACAAAACATGTACGTAGGAAAAAAAAATAATAATCGTCCCGTACAGATTTAAACGAGACGTACAGAATGTCCAGAAATATCACTTCTAATAGCACTCAAAGTATCTTTCCATTATTATGTGGGAAAGGAAGTGTTTTGGACATGTTGTACAAAGCAGTTAATTTCCCAGGAAAAATAAAACCATCCTTGAAAAATTTTTATTGGCAGACCTTTGCAATTACGATCCTCTGCTCGTCGTCGAATGCTCGGTCGATGGTGTAGGGCACCCTGCCGTTGGGCCACCGGGTGAACGTGTAGGAGAGGTAGTTCCGGAAGTGCGGGAGCCCGTCCAGCGGCGGCCTCCGGTGCACCGACGGGTCCGGGAAGCGAGGGCGCGCCCGACGGGCCCGGGAGAACTCGGACGCGCTCAGCGGGGGACCCGGCGACGTCGTCGGATCCTTCACCTAAGGGAGGCGGGGTGCGGTGGAGGGAGGTCGAATTTTGCAAAAAACTGTGCACGAATTATCCAGTGTTTTGCAATTTTTACAAACTCATACCCAATAGTCATTATTTTTTTTTTACAATTGTTGTTACAATTTTACTAATTCATAGGCTGCAAATTATAAACACATATAAAAAGGTTTTTTTTAGTCGATCTTATCCTGCCTGTGCGTCGTTGAAGGGAGACTCGAAGGCGACTCCTATCGAGTTGACGTTGAAGTAGCACAACAGCCACAGCAATATCCCCATCGCTGACACGCTTTTCGAATAAAAAGCTCGAATAAAAGAAAGATATTTCACTCTTCACTTGGAAAGTACGTACAGGTGTGGCTGCCTCTTCCTCCTTTTCGTATACGTACTACATGTACACTATACAGTACGTACAATCGAAAAGAATCAGGAGAAAAAATAAAGACGAAACCACAAGAGGAGGAGGAGGGGGTGTAAAAAAAATAGGAAAAAGAAGAGAAGTAGGCGTCTTTCCCTTCCCTTAGAGACAAAGAGAAATCTCTGTTCCAGATCTCTGGATATCGCGCGATTCGAGCGATATGTGTCTCCTTTTTTTTTATCATCGCCAGCATGGAGGTCCACACGCACATTTCCTAGTGTTGTTGCTAAAGCTGCACTAAGAAATAGCCATTGCTTTGTTGTGAGTACCATCTTTTCACAACTGGTATACAATTAAGTTTTAATCTCCTGTGAACCATTTTAAAATGGAGGAATTCTTGTTTTTGTGCCCTCCCCTCCCTCTACTTTCTTCTCATCGGAGTTAAATTTAAAAACAGAAAAAGGCCCGCCTGGACTGTTTTAATAAATTACAGGTAAAACCAAATTTACTATACGTAGTACGTGGTACTACTAGTATGCACATTTGATTTAGGCAGGTCAGAAAATAAAGTGGCTTAAAATTGAATTTGTTGCTTAAGTGCCAATATATTTTCTCACTGCATGGAGAACCTGTCAAGTAGAAAAAAAGCATATAACTATTTGACGACTCCTTCAATCTCTTTCTATTTTCGCCAGGTTCCCCAGCGCCGAGGCAAAATCTCCGTGTTTCCCTGCGCTGTCGCCGCCGCCGCCACCGTCGTGCTCACCCACGCCAAGGAGAC
>JAAUYM010018244.1_pt1 | contig 21481 bp, 29 predicted proteins | sample 7278001 | NCBI WGS metagenome assembly JAAUYM01 (sample SAMN14350224, study PRJNA611818) | marine sediment metagenome | isolation source: surface marine sediment (1.8m) | place: French Polynesia: Moorea | collected 2018-08
CGCAGAAGAAGAAGGAAGGTAAAGTAGTTGGGGAAAGTGTGCTCAGCCCCACTGGGGCTACCAGCACTTGTCTGCTTGCAGACAAGTGCTGGTAAATATCAAAATAAAGTGATGCCCTTAAAAAAATGAGCAGAAATAAGTAGTAAAGTTGGTATCTTGGTATCGCGGGGCTGGGATTTTAAACTTTTATCTTACCAGCAAGAGGAGGAAAGGGAGAACTTTCAGTAGTGCATCGCTTTGGTAAATGGTGAAAAAAAAACCCACATATTTCAAAAACCTAAAACTGTGTATGGTACTCTAGCACGGCGCACTGGTACGATGAATTGTTATGCAAAAGCTACGAAGAGAAAGAAAATTCCATTTCCCTCACTCATTTTACGTGCTCCTTTAATCCAGCACCTTTTCTAACACGAATTGTGTAAATGATTTGAAGTACTGTTTCGACATATAACGGTACTGCTAGGTACATGTACTACATACTAGTACAGATAGTGTGTCAGTATCACAGGTTGCGCTGTCTGCTCTATCTGGTCTCCTTGCGCAGGAGGAGGGAGGAGAAACATTGATTGCTGCACGCAACATCTGCTGTGCGCCTGAGAGAGACTCAGAGGAGGAGGAGGAGGAGGAGGAGGAGGAGGAGGAGGAGGAGGAGGGCGGCGCAACGCAAAGCAGACGCAGAAAAGAGGAGAGGGAGGGAAGGAAGGACTCGCATTGAGAGAGAGACTCTCTTGCTCTCTTTGCCCTTTCCCTCCTTCTCCTCGTCGCCGTTGCCGTTGCTGTTGCCGTCCCCGCAGTTGCTGCTGTTGTCGCCGCCTTTCTCGTTGGAATTGGAAAGGGGAGAGTGGGGGAAGAAGAGGAGGCAGGGAGGAACATTTGCCCAAAGAAAGCGGGGAGAGTGAGAGAGAGAGAGAGAAAGCTTTTCCAATTTTTCACCAAATCCAGCCAACGAAGGAAAGAAAGGGAGAAAGAGGAAAGGTACAGGAAATTTGAGGAGTAAAAAAAAAAGCAGAGGAGACAAACCAGTCCGTCGTCAGCTCCAACGAGTTCTTCCGCCTGATGGTGTTCTTTGCGAGCATGACCCCGCTGATGTTCTGATCGCTCTCCGCACACCCATCATGACGCCGCTGGCGTCCGCCGTCCACGGCGCGGTGCTGCGCCTGCCCCCGCTGGCGCTGGTGCTGGCGTGCCTCTACGGCGCGCACATGCACACCAGCCAGGAGGCCTCCTACACTTGGCGCCTGGACGCGGACCTGGGGAAGGTGCTGCCGGCGTCGCACTTCCCGCAGGCGCCGAACCCCTCGGCGGAGGAGGCCTCCACCAGGAAGGAGGAGAAGGACGAGGAGGAGGATGGGGAGGACGACCCGCTGAGAGTGCAGGAGGCGGTGCTACAGATCCTGATGACAACGGTGACCAACACGGACGGGTCGTGGAAGAAGACGGAGCAGGAGGGATTCTGCTCCACCTGCCAGCGGCCGTCGTCCTCGTCGTCAGTGCCCAGGAACAATAGGGGCATCCCTATCGTAAAGAAGGCCGGAGGAGCGGGGGCAGACGACGTCTTGGACGAGGAGGAGGAGGAGCTGCTCAAGGGGGAGACGCTCGACTGCGGGAAGCCAGTCAATTTCACTTATTACGACCATTTGGTAAGACAGTTATTCTCTTTCTCTTTCTGTCCATCCATATACTATATACGTACATCTATATGTACATATATGTAGCATAATGCCGAGCTTTTTATGCGTCCAGGTCGGAATTCAGAACCGCCACACCCACCCGAGGATGCCCGAGCCGGACGTGGTCCACACCTTCAGCGGGAAGCTGGGCGCCCCGTCCTCCCCGCCCAAGAAGAGGTCCGGCAGCAACAGGTCGAGCGAGATAGACGCCATCGAGCGGAGGCTGAAGAAGTCCAAGCGGGAGAGGCCCAAGTCGGTGGAGCTGTACAACCAGATCGGCAACTTCTGGCGCATCAAGGGCGACACCCAGAAGTCCATCGAGTGCTTCAGGAGGGCGCTGGCCGTGTCGCCCAACAACGCGGAGATACTGCTCAACCTGGCAAAAATACTCTTCAACCTTCAGGTGCGCCGCTTAGCAGGTTGAAATCGCAGCGGTTTATAGCCAAACTTTAAGGGGTATTTTCCTCCCTTTTTTTTTTTTTTCAATTGCAGTATCTCGACGATGCCATATTTTTAACACGGCGATCTCTGGAAGTTCAACCTCCCGACCAGAATGCCTGGTTGCAACATTTTCAACTTGGGGAGATCCTCAAGGCATACAGCCATTACCAGGTACAAAGAATCCAGAGGCTTCCTTTTTCAGGTTGTTGAAAGACAAACTATTATGGTTTCAGGAAGCAGCCCTGCATCTTCGTCACGTGCTGGAGCTGAAGCCGGGTTACGCGCCGGCGCTGAAGGCGCTGCAGGACATGGAGTCCATCCCGGACTCTTCCGTCCACGGCTACACCGTCGTCATCATAGTCCTCCTCGTCATAGGGGTCGTCTTCTGGATCTTCTCCACCGTGGACGTCGCTTCCGGGTCTGGCGGCGGGGGAGGGGGCGGGGGCGGCGGGGCGGAGGAGAACCACACCAACGGGGTGGACCCGGCCAACGGGCTCGCCAGGGGCAGGCTCCCGTTTAACGCGAGGATGAGACTACACATGAGGCACAACAAGCGAAGTTTGTGACTCCTCAGCCTTTTTAAGTTGTGCCGGAGGAGTTAGTCCAAGAAGACATTCCTCCCCCCTCCGACTCCGGAGAGCCTTCTTTCGTGGCCGACCAAATAATCCCTCAACAAGGTTCCCTATTTTGTTTTTTAAAGAAAACTTTACGAGAAAAAGCATCTTTTAATGGCCTCATATCTTCTCCACCATTTGTTTTCTTTTCCTTTTTTTCTGTTCGAAATCTCAACGGAATTTAATTTTTCCCAAAAATCACATTTGAGAAAAATACTGCACCCTCTTTAAGGCAACAAGCATATTTAAAGGTTTCTCCAGTCGAGGGGGAGCTTTTTAGACTCTCTCTGTTCTACGTACACTGCGATCTAGTCTTGGTGATGTTAAATCGCCACCTTCGATTCTTTAAAGAAAATATTTATGCTTGTGAAATCGTTGTAGCACCCCCTCCGACCTCTGCGAGGGTGGCGAGATGACCGCTAAAAAAAACAAAAAGGAAATTCAATGTTACCACGGAAGATGGGATTAAAAGGAGATTAATCAGGATGCTTCCACGAAATACAAACGCACACATACTCCTGATATGGTAGTACATGCTAAATAGAACTGGCCCACTTTCTAGTAAGCGCTTTCCATGGGGGGGGAGGGGAGTTCACACTCCGAAGGGGGCTGCGTGGAGGAAGAAGGCCAGCGCGGTCGGAAGAATGAAGGCTCCCCCCGAGCCCCTCTGTCTCGGCGACGACGTCGACTTGGGAGTGGTCGACGTCGGTCTCTTCGTGGTCCCGGCCGTTGGCGTCGTCGTCGTCGCAGGATCGGACTTGCAGGTGGAGAGGTGGGTGTCCAAGTGTCTGCTCAGCCAGGCCATCGTCACGGAGAGCATCTAGGAAACAGTAGCACACAACATGACATCACTGTGATTGGCTAATTGAAATTTGAGACATATTACAAAAATGTGACAGTAATGTAAGTGCTGAGTAACACATCTGACAACATAGTATCCAAAAGTTATTAATATATGAGTAAAGGTGTCAGACCTAGAAGAGTTTAAAGACATGCATTCTTTTTTTTTTATTCTCCTTTCAGTCTCTGAGAATTCCACTGGTCGGCAAACTCACATATTAAAATCTTTTTGAAAGAAAGTTTTCATTATTTATGGTGGCGCACCTCTCTTTGGATGTCGTGTCCCCCGAGTTGGTGTCCGCCTCCGGGGAAGAGGCGAAGGGTGGAGTTGAGTCCCCTTGAGCGCAGAATGCGGTGGAGGCGGCCGCCGTGCTGCGAGGCCGGGGTCACTGTGGGGAGGGAGGGGACGAGTGAGGGTAAGGAGACACAAATAAGGAGATTGTGGCGACACCTTTGTCCTTTCCTCCGGCGAAGATGAGGACGGAGGTCTCGAGGTCACCGACTCTTCTCAGCAGAGACCTCAACAAAAAGGAGAGCGTTTAAGTAGCGATTCCATATTAAGAAGAAGTGGAGGTGTGCCACCTCTTCCAGGCCTCAGTGACGAGTCTCTCGTCGAAGACGTCTCCCCTGGTGTAGTTGGCGCCCAACAGGGAGTGGACGTAGCCGTCCAAATGGCGCATGGACAGGAGGTCAACCACCGGGCTGATCAGGACCAGCAACCTGGAGGGGAAAGACGGAACGAATGTGCTGACCCATTTTGGGGGGCGGAGGGAAAAAACCTCATAGTACTTTGCGAAGTCAGACCTGTATACTTTGGGATAGTCAGCAGCCATGTGAGTGGCGACCAGACCCCCGTAGGAGACGCCTGCTAGGATCACCTGTTGGCACGCGCAGGGGTAGAGAGCGAGAGAGGGTGGGATAAAATGAGTCCCTTAACTGAATATTTAGTAATAATTGTTGTCTTCTTACCTCTGACGATGAGAGCTCTGTGCGATTCTTCAACACAAATTCGACGGCCTTGTGACAGGCGGAGACATCTACCTGAATGGATGCACAGAATTGCATGTCTCTCTCTACATACATTGTCATTACAGTATATGCAATGTGTAAGTCTTTGTGTACGTCATAGAAGTCTCAAATCTGGAGAAAAAAGACTCTTTTTCTCCCTGTTTTTGTATGACCCTTGTGTAGTTCTAAGAGTGCATTCAACAAAAAAATTATTAAATAATAAAATCAGGGCTATAGATTCGTAGCAATGTTATTTACAAGTCATATTTTTAAAGTAATAAGATATAGACTTATAAGATATTGTGAAAAACCTTATGTAGTATAAAGAATGAGGCTAACCCTTCTCAAATTTATTTTAATAATTGTAGTAAATATTAATGCGTTCTAATTTTGATACTATTGCAAAGATTTTAAAATATTGCAATATGTTGCTAAGTGCATCACACAGAAAAATTACTGTCATAAGTTTCAAAGATGTCCAAATTTTAAATAATCTCATTTTTTGACAGGTTTTCTTGCCAGGTCTGAGACTTTCATGGATGATGCTTGTTCCTAACATTGTTAATGCAATATACTTCGCAATAGGTACGTTACGTAGTGTACTACGTACTTTCAGTGACTAACCTCTCCCACTTTTCCAATGAGGGCCTCAGAGACTGAATCCCCCATCCCCGTCGAACCAGGATAATTTACCACCAGCAGAGCCATCCCGCTGGCCAGCGTCGCCTCCGCCCAGTCATGGCGCGAGCGAGGCAGCGAGGTGAACGGGCCATCCTTCAGCACCACCAACAGCGGCACCTGGGACGTGGAAGAGGAGTTCAGCTCCGACTTTTTGATCGCGTACCAAGCGCTGAAGTAGCCGATGCCGCTGCTGCTGAGGTTGAAGGAGAAGACGGCGGTCTCGCAGTCCGTCTCCGAGCTGCTGCCGGTGACGTTGCCGAAGTGGGAGACGGGCATGACGAAGGGCCTCTGGGTGGACGACGTGGCGGGCGCGGACGTGGGAGGCGGGGAGGAGTCGCTGTTGGGGCGCGTCGTGTTGATAAATCCGGCCATCTCCATCTCGTGTTGGAGTTGCGCGCAGGAGTCCTCGGTGGTGGTCTCCGTCGTCGTCATTGCGGTGGTGGGCGGCGGGTCCTCCCAGTCCATCCGGGCCGCCAGCAACAGCGGCGTAAATCCCACCATGTCCTTCTTGGCCAGCACGACGTTCCGGTGCACATCTTGGAGGACGAGGCCCGGACTCGGGTGGAGGGCGGCCCGGCCGGACGTCGTCACGTCCACGACCGCCAGACGCAAGTCGGAGGCCAGGTTTACGCTACAGAACAGAGTGGTGTCGTCCTCGGAGAACACCCTCTCCGGAAGCGGCTCCAGTGGGTAGAAGGGGCTGCCGTCGATTACGATTCTCCTGATGCCCTCGATAAACGTGCGGTTACCCATCCTGTCCGTGACGCCTTCCCATGGAACCAGGGAGAGCCTCTTGGCCTTTCCTCCGGGACCGGGAATCTGCGCAGGGTGGAAGGTCGAGGTCCGGAGGTCGTTCTCCAGGAAGACCATGACGGACCCGCCGGGAGAGACGCGGGGAGAACTGTAATGCCGTTTCAACTTGGTCAGGAAGTGAAAGGAGTCCTCCGGCAGCCGGTACACAAAGATCCTGGAGGCCTGGTCGGCTGCGCACGGATAGAGGGGCGCGTACGGCTCCGTCTTCCAGGCTGCGCCGACCAGCGCCCGGGAATTGGGGTGCCAGCTCAGGTGGCCGAGGCCGTGGTGGGGCGGTACGTCCTTCGCCCTCCAGGGATGCTTCTTGTCGACGTCGTAGAAGAAGAGCACGGTGGGTCGCCCTCCTGCACCTGCACCTGCACCCGGAGGTTTGTTCGCACCTTCCTCGTTTGAATCCTCGGCCGTGTAGGCGATGACTGCTCCGTCAGGGCTGAAGCGAAAGAAGCCGAACGTCCAGTCCGTCGGCACCCTGCCGTGGCCCAGGCGTCTCGTGACGTTCACCTTGGCGCTGGCGGCGCCACCGCCGTCCCTGGCCCTGATCGTCAGCACGTAGCTGTCGTCGACTCTTGCGATCTTGGCTGAGATAAGTTCGGCCCCTTCTCCGTGCCAGTCGAGGAAGAGGACGTCGTCGTCGATCCTCTTCTTCTCTGGCCTTCCCGCCGCTGTGGTGTTGTCATTCTCGTCCATCTCGAGCCCGGTCCTCACCAGGAAGAACTCAGTCTTCCCTTCTCCGTTCCCCCTCGCAACGTACCTGAAGGAGGTGTGGGCGACCTCGAGTGCCAGGCTGCCGTTGTTGCCCTTCGTGACCGCGTCAATCCTGCCCTGGAGGATGTCCGGGACGGAGGCCGCGGCGTCGAAGGCGAGGCCGGCGGCCGCGGCCGTCTCGGACTCCTTCTGGCGGAGGCAGGTCTGGTTCACTCTGGCAGCGCACGTCCCAAAGCAAGCGAGGAAGGACAAGAAGACGCCCTTGCAGTAAGAGTAAGGCATCTTACTATCCCTTTCAAACGTTGAGATCGCAGTGTGATTTCACTAACTACTACGAGCGTACTAGGGTGGTGCGAACTGATACGTGACAGAGAAACAGGCCTCACATGCACTCCTCATTGTGAAAGCAATTGAGGAATCTCATTTTCGTCCCTTCCCCCTTCCGCGCGCGAGGCATACCAGCAAAGGGGGGGGGGAGGGAGGAGGGAGGCAAGGGCCGAGCATGACAACGCATTTTTAATAGCTCCTCCAACTCTCCTGAACGGAACCTGTGTGCACTCATTAAACAGAAATGCCGACTTGCCTTGCTTTGCGACAGTCACAAGAAGTGTGATGGATTTGTTCTACCATAGTTGGCTGGAAAAAATACTGATGTTTTATTGATTGATGATGCTCTAGTACTAGCATACGTAGTATGTCTGTCCGCTCCCATCTCTCCTTCCCGGTCATCAGAAGCGTGATGCGTCTTGGTAAACCGCCCTTCCGCTCTGCTTGAGGAGCCTGACCTTGGGCCCGGCCCTGGTCAGCACATACTCCTGGTCGGAGCTGTGGCTGCGGGTGGGGTACGGCGCCGTCCGGTGGTAGAAGTAGTCGTCGGGCGCGTGCATCACGAAGGTGAAGAAGCTGAGCCTGTAAAGGATATTGTTTTGTAGCACAATTTTTATCCTTCCACAGATAAGGCACATGAGCTCTCTCTCTCTCTCTCACTTCCTGGGCAGCTCCTCCTCCGGTCCGATGACGTACTTGGACGCGTCGAATCCGTCCTCTGGCCGCGGTGCGCCCTCGGTGGGCAGCAGCCACGTCAGCACGCCGGATTTCTCACAGTACTGGTCGGTCATGAAGCCGCGCAGCTGGGCGTAGTAGATGCCGCCGTCCAGGTCAGTCACAGAGACAATGTCGCCACGAGTGAAGAACTGGCCCTAAAAAGTATATATATATATATACTATGTATACCGGTATATATACATTAGAGTTTTAAAAAAATCTTTGAAATAGAAGATACTGTTTCTTACGTTGTAGAATATCCTGTTGGAAGTCACAGTTCTCGCAACGGCTGCGGGAGCTTTGGAAGCCTGTCAAGTAATAACAAAGAAAAAAACTAGGAAAATACTACAAGCAGCATTTTTAAAAATCTCCATCAGACAGATACGTACTATAATTACAGGCAGACAATGAATTCGGAGTTACTTACGCTTTTCTTGAATATGTGCCGTCTGCTCTTTCCCTTTGAAGTGGCGTTAATCCCTCCTCCCCTGTTTCTGTTCTGCTTGATCTTGCTGCCACTCCTGCTCCTGCCCCCGTCGGTAGAGGACGCCCCCGACGCCCCTCCCGCCTTGGCGTCCGCCCCCTGCGGAAGGTCCCTCCTGTTCCTGATGGAGGACCGGGTGGTGAGAGTGCTCCCGCTCGCCACGGACTCGTTGTCCCTGGTGGAGCACTCGCTCTCCGCCTCGGACGTCTCCCCCTCCGTCGTGGTGGCCGTGGCGGTCGCGGAGTCGTCCTCCTTCGCTGTCGCTGTCGCTGTCACTGCCGCCGCAGTCGCAGTCGCAGTCGTAGTCGTAGTCCCCGTTACAGTCGCCACGGGCGCGGACAACGCCGACGTCCTTTTCTTCTCCTCCTCCTCCTCCTTCTGCGCCTGCTGCCTCCGGGTGAATCTCCTCGAGCTCCTCGTCACCCTCGTCTCCACCTTCTCGTCTTCCTTCTTCTCCTTCTCGCTCTTGTCCTCGCTCCCTTCACCCACCGACACCTCCACCTCTCCAGAAGTGGCACCTGCTCCCACCGTGGGCTGCTGCTCCTTTGGACCTTCCTTCTTGATGGGGACAGAGCCGGCGGCATCGACGACTCCCTTCTTCTTCTGATCCGGACTCCTGCTCCTCGAGGACGTCCTCGTCCTCCTCTTCTCCCCCGCCGTCTCCTCCCCCGAGACTTCCTTTATCTCGATCCCCACCGGGAGCTTCTTTCCAGTCTCCTTCTCCATCTCCGACGTCTCCATGAACACTCCCGGGTGCTTGGTGGCCACCGCCACCTTGTCCACCTTCCCCGGCGAGGAGCCCGGGGAAGACGAGTCCTCCTCCATCGGCTCCGGCTTGTCAGCCCCCCTCTCCGTGCCACTGCCAGAGTCCTTCCGAGGCATCTTGTAGACCGTAGGGATGTTGTTAAGAAAGAAGTTCGGATGCTTTGCTAATTGTTTTGTTGTGTTTACCTTTTGGAGAAGTGTTGCCACTCAGCGCAGTCTGAAACCATGTGGCTGCTGAAAAGTTTTGAAATCAAGTCTAGAAAAATGTGTTGTACGCACGTGTCATGGAAAGACTGGATTACTAGTGTATTATACATTTTAAAAAATATATATTAAATTAACTACTATTTCTCCCAACCAAAATACTTTGTTTTTGTAAGGTTTGATTTCATTCTATGTATAGTTTTCTTTCCGTGTTCTGCCAGCTCTTATCCGAAGCGTCTGACATGTATTATAGGCAAATGTCCTCTCTCTCTGTCTGTTACAAGGTTGCAGGCCAGACTATTGGACCGATCCTTCACATGACGATTTTTTTTTTGTAATTTGGTCTTCTGCCATTGTCAGATCTTACCCATCAACGCGGGCAGCTTTAGGCAAGTCACTAGCACCTACATCAAGGATTCTCCTTGACTATACGTACATGTATACTATCCAAATACCCATTCAATTCGTACATTTTACGCAGGTCATATATTTTGGATATTTTTCCCAATGTGATCGGTGCTCACTCTGACACACAAGCCGATCCGACAGCCACAGGCACGCGCACAGCCAGAGCCACACTGATGGTGATCCCGATCCGTTTCCATCCAAGCGCCGTCCCCGTCTGCCTCTTCCGCTGGAGCCGCCGATTCGTCTCCTCCTCCGCCCTTCCCAGGATGTCTCCGGTCAAGCTGCTGAGCCAGGAAGAGGCCATCAGCGTGGACCAGGAGCTCTTCAACGAGTACGCCTTTTCCGTCGACCAGTTGATGGAGCTGGCGGGACTCTCCTGCGCGCACGCCATCGCAAAGTGCTTCCCAGAAAGAGGTAAAAAAAACACTTCTAACACTTCGTTCAGTATTTTTTAAACATGGCATATTTTTTTAAGGCAAGGTCCTCGTTTGTTGCGGCCCCGGCAACAATGGTGGAGATGGACTTGTCTGTGCAAGACACCTGTCCCTGCAAGTATGTGTGTGTGTGTGTGTGGAGCGGCTGTCAATGTCTTTCAGGGACGAAACGGGAGGAGGCACTTAGTTATTTTTCTTTCCCATTTCAGGGTTATGAGCCAGTCATCTACTACCCCAAGCGCACGGACAAGGCCCTGTTCAAGAACCTGGTGACGCAGTGCACCAAGATGGGCCTCGACTTTGCGGAGAAGGAGCCCACGCTCAAGGAAATGGACGGGGAGTACAAGGTCTGGCGAGAATTTTTTTTCTTAGTACATGGTACCTGTATACGTATATTTTTATACTATATAATATTTTTTAAGGGAACATGTAAATACCTCGGAACAGGTCCTGGTAGACGCCCTGTTTGGCTTCAGCTTCAAGCCGCCGGTCCGCGAGTCCTTCGCCGGGTTGATGTCCGCGCTGTCCTCCAGCCAGACGTCGGTGGCCAGCGTGGACGTCCCCTCCGGCTGGGACGTGGAGAAGGGCGACGTCCACGGGGTGGGGCTCAAGCCCACCCTCCTCATCTCGCTCACAGCGCCCAAGAGGTGCGCCGAACATTTCCACGGGGACTTTCACTACCTCGGTGGCAGGTAGGCGGGCGACATCAACAAAATTGTTGACGGATCATTTCTGGTATGAGTCTGTGTCGATCCTGGTGGTGATACTCATCACAGAACATGTCTAGTCTGCTACACTAAGTCTGGGGATGATCCGATGTGAGCAAGGGTATATCTGATCGGGTTGGTTGGTTTGTCAAATTGTTAATGGGGGGAAAAAATCACGGAATTTGCGCTGTACTGTACATTACGTACTATTTTTTTTTCGCAGGTTTGTTCCTCGCCCCCTCGCGGAAAAGTACAAGCTAGACTTGCCCGATTACCCTGGTGAAGAAACTTGCGTCAGCCTCAAGTAATGAAATGAAACGCACTTAATTTACGTAGTACAGTTCAAGGACTGATTAGGGCTTCCTTTTAACATTATATATATTTTATGCCAACTATTGTCTTATTGTTTGAACGAGCGCGCTTATCCTAAACGACTAAAATGTGAGAATGGTGCAGTTTCTGCGATAGTCCTCTCTTAGACATTTGCTAGTAGCAACAACGGCAACATCTTCTGAAAGAAAAGGTGACTTGCAAATGCAGTACAGTACAGAGTAGTACATCAAGAAGCTACAATGATAAGACTTTAAAGATCTACTCAAAGCCATGCAGACTACTGGAATAAGTCTTGGGATAGTTCTTAACGGTTTTTTCTTGGCAAAATTTCTTCTATTTGACTTCCTCGACATAGTTGGCAGGGAAGACGCCAACCTTTCCGTCTAGTTCACCCTTCCACCAGACCTGATCCTCCTTGGAAACCACCTTAATCATAGCGCCCTCCTAAGAAAAAAAAAAAGACCAGATCAAGAAAAAAGGCGCTTTCCTCCTCAAATTTTTTTAGCCCTACCTGAAATGACAGTTCGTCGCCCTGCTGAGCATTGTAATCATAGAGCGCCTTAGCAAATCCTCCTCCTCCGTCCGTTTCCCCTCCAGCGGGTGCTTCTTCAACCTTGGCCTCTCCACCTCCACCACCGCCGCCGCCGCCAGCCCCAGGTCCTTCCATAAGCTGCACGAAGGAGGCCGGGAACCACCCGACGTTGCGCTTCTTTCCCTTGCCCTATGTAGTAGCAGACGGCGAAACGATCTCATTGCAACAAACTGCTCTCGGTAGCTTTTCTGCTCTTCCTCCATCTCACCCCCTGTATCTCTCCCTGCCACCATCCCGTGTCCGTCTTCTTCCTGATGAGGATGAGCTGCCCTGCGGCCAAGGTGAGCTGCTCCTTGCTCGTTGCCTCGTACGGGGCCACCACCTTGGCGATTACCGGCTTCTTCTTGTCGCCCTTTGATGAGAAGCGGAACAGTCGGTTAAACATCAAGTAAGTACCAACCACCTTCAGCTCTCTCTCTCTTACGTCGTCGTGTTTCTTCTTCTTCTTGGACCTCTTCATGGATGAGGTCTTCTTTTTCTCCTCCTCGGCTGCCGCTGGCTGTGCGGCCGCGTTCTATCGGAGAGGGGATAATCATAGAAGGGGGTTCAACCATGACAGAAAATACAGACTGCTAAGCTCACGTTGGCAATGTCATTGGCGACGGGTTCTGCGGCCGCGGGTGCAGCGCCAGCGTCGGTGGTGGCGGTGGCCGCCGGGGCGGCGCCCGCAGGAGGAGCAACGCTCTTCTGTAAACAACAACCCCCCAAGACCATGAACATCCAGCTAACAAGGGCAGAAGCAGTCGAAGCTTACCAGTTTGACATAGTTGAAGGGGAAGACTCCGGTCCTGTCCTCTCCTATCTTCCCAGTCCACCATTCAGCTTCCATCCTGGAAATCGACCACAATTTCTTTTTTTTTTTACTGTCGTTCCTAATTCGCAAATGTCACTCTCTCTCACTTGGTCACTTCGATGACCTCCCCGGCTTCAAAGACGAGGTCTCCGGGTTCCTCGGATGCGTAGGCGAAGAGTGCCTCGAACTGGAGCGGGCGGAACCCGTCGGCGTCCACCCCGGGCGCCTCGGCGGGCGTCGAACCGCGAGGAGCGTCGACGGCGTCCAGGCACACGTAGGAGCAGGGCAAGTACCCGTGGGCCTCACCGATCTTCCCGTACCACCACTTTGCGTCCTCCGGGCGGAAGGTGACGGTGACGACCTCGCCCTTCTTCAGGGCCATGCACGAGTCGTTGACCGGGTCCAAGTCGTAGAGGACGCGCCCGGGGACGGTCTCCGCGGCCGCGGCTGGAGCTTCTGAACGAAGGCCGTTAATCCTGTAGCTCTACTACAAACTTAAATTTGTGCTGCAGTACTACTACCTCCTTCCACTCCGTCGGCCGCGCCGGGTTCTCCGGCTTTCTTTAGATAGGCCTCCGGAATCCACCCGGACTTGTCCCCAATCCTCCCGGCCAGCCATCCTGGCTCTCCAGCCTGCCCTAGGGAGACCTAACGAGAACAGAATCGATTTTTCGTATAATTTGCAACGAACCAGGCTTAGCCAGTGTACACGTAGTAAACGAAGCACTCCATTCTCTCTCCTCTCCTCACCATGACGACTTCTCCCGCGGAGAAGTTAAGTTCGTCGTCGTTCTGAGCGGCGTAGTCGTACAGGGCCTCGTACTTGACCTCCTCTCCGCCCTCAGTCGCTGCGGCCGTGGAGGCGGCCGCTGCCTCCGGCGCCACCTCCTCGTTCTCGTGTCCCCACGCGTGGTCGGGATCGGTCAGTTCGCGGATCCTCTTGGCCTTCTCCGCGCGCACCTCCCTCCTCTTGTCGTCGAACAGCGAGTAGAGCACCTTGCACGACTCGATGATCTTCTCCAGGTCGTCCTGCTGCTGCTTCATCAGCTCCTTCATGGTGGCGTGCTTCTCCGTGGCGGAGGTCTCCTTGCCCTTCACCTCCTCCAGCTGCTCCTTCAGCTCGCCGATTTCCTTCTCCTTGGCCTGGATTTTGAGTTCGAAGTCTGTCGCCGCGCTGTCGTCGTTCAGGTTCTCGGCATTCGCCTTGTTCTTCGCCTCCATCTGCACGTACAGTAAGTACAGGTAAGTGCAGAGAGTTGATACATGGTTTTTCCAGTGATTATTACCTCAGGCCACATTCCACTTCTTACCTGAGCCTTCTCCTGGGTGACCTTAAGCAAGCGCTCGTTCTGCTCTCTGAGACGGGCCTTCAGACTATTCATCTCTTGCACCTGGAGAAAAAAACGTCCAAGAAAAAAAGCAAGTGGCGAAAGAAAATGGACAATGCAGACCTTCTGATCCCTGGAGTTTCTCATTCCGTCAATGAAGGTCTTGATGTCGGACACTCCGGTGCGGGTGTCGCTGATCCCGGTCGTCAAATCCTTGACTTTCTCCCTCTGGAAGGTCGGTCAGCACAATATTGGCGAGGCGGGAGAGGGGAGAAGGACCAACACTGCATCCACTTACCAAAGTCTCCAAGTCGGTGTTGAGGTTCTGCTGCTTGTTCTTAAGCTGGAGGAGCTTGTCTTCTTCGCCTTGCCTGCACAGAGAATTAATACGTGACTACTCAGTGCAGGAACAATGTAGTTCAATCAATCAGTTTTTAACCTGTGAGCGAGTAGCTGTTCCTTGCGCTTGGCTTCCCATTCTGCCAGGCGCTGGCGCTCCTCCTCCTCCCTATGAAATTGTGTGTGTATAAGCTTAGTCTGAGCAAAATGCATCTTTAGAAAGACGACAAATTAAATGAGCGCTTTTGCTGATCCTTACTTCTGCCTCTTTCTCTCCTCCTCCTCTTCCTTCTCCTTCTTCTTCTTCTCCTCTTCCTCCCTCTTCTGCTGGTCGATGATCGACTGCCGCCTCCTCTCCAGCTCCTGTTGCCCCTTGTTGAAGTTCTCCCTCCTCTTGTCCTCGAAGGATGCCTCGGTGCCGGCCACGCTGCTGCCGGGGGTGCTGGCCGCCGTCTCCGAGTTGGCGCGCCTCTGCTGCGCCGGCATCAGCGTCGGCGGCAGCACCGCCGGCAACGGCTCCCCCTTGACGGACAGGTCGCACAGGTGTCCGGCCAGGATGAACTCCTCGCGGTTCAGGCGCCCGTCCTTGTCCACGTCCGAGAGCGTCCAGATCTGCGCCAGGACGTTCTGCGGCAGCCCGCTCTGCAGCAGGATGTTCCTGGCCTGCGCCCCCGCCAGCACGCCCACCCTCGCCTTGTCCGTCTGGGTGAAGATGGCCCCGTACTTGGACTGGGTGGCGAGCGGGACGTCCCACTCCGCGTCCTGCGTCGGGGTCCCGGCCATGGGCACCACCTGCTGGGGGGCCGTCACCACCTGGTTCATCGTCACCGGCACCGCGCCCATGGTCGTCATGGTCGGCTGGACCATGGACATCCCAGAAACTAAGCATTTGAGGGTCGATTATACCTACTAGGTGTCATTCCTGTGTGAATGCAGACAGATCTTACCTGGAAGACCCACGACAGCTGGCTGTTGGACAACAGACGGGATAGACGACGTCATGATGTGTACCTGCTTTGAAGGAAGGAGACAACATCATCATTCATCTCCTATTTACTTCACTGTCCTGCCATTACTGACCTGTCCTGGCGCAGCCATGGAAGCCTGTGGCGCCATCCCGACCTGCCCCATCTGCGGGATGGCCAGGATGGCGGGCGGGAGCGCGGCCGGCAGCTCGAAGCCCTTCAGCTTCATAGTGATGAGCTTGCAGGCGATGGAGAACTCGTTCAGGTCCATCTGGCCGTCGCCGTTGAGGTCCGCCAGCCCCCAGATCTGGGCCAGGAAGACCGGGGACAGCCCGGACTGCATGAAGAACCCCTTGGCCTGCGCGCCGGTGACGAACCCGTTGACCGGCGCCAGGCCGGCGAACTGCTCGGCGTGCCTGGTCCTCTCCATGGCCGCGATGGCCCACGGGTCCATGCTAACGGCCGCCTGCATCACGGAGGTGATCTTGCTGGCCCTCGCAACCAGCAGCACGTCCTCAACCAGTCGAGAGAGGAAGATTCGATCCAGGTTCCGGGGGGAGGAGTAGAGACAGAGATGTGTGCCCTTGGGCGGTGGCGTGGACCTTCTTGAGATGGATGAAGACGGGGAGGGGAGACGGATCACTCTAGACTGCAGCGAGGCCTTTGGAGCCTTTTTTCCTTTCCCTCCTACTTGAGTCGACTGTGACTGCGTGAGTCAATGTGTGACTTCCATCCAGTGTTGCCACAGGGTCAGCTTCAAATTTCGCCAGTAAGGTGTCAAAATTTCGCCAAATTTGAGAAGCATAAAAATTGGCAAAAAAGGCATTTTATGTAGTAAATTTAGTTTAAATCCAACCAACAACGGATCCTTAATAATTTTTCTCCTGAGCTCCGATGAAAAAAATATTGTTAATCAGTGCCAATTGAGCAGATAAGTCGGGTCCAAATGTGCAAAAGGTATATGCAATGTGTACATATTTCGTTGGTGGTTGGGAACTCAAAATTCGCCAGTTCGCCACTTGTGAAAGGAGGGTTAAAATTCGCCAATTTGGCGAGATTTCGCCAAGTGTGGCAGCACTGCTTCCATCCAGCCTTCGTCCTCTCCTCTTTCTTTTTTCTCCCTTCTTCTTTCTCTCTTTCCCTGCCATCAGCAGCAGTTGTCTCTCTCTTGTTCCTCCCACAAAACAGAAAGCAAAGTCGTGCCGGGTGGGGCCCTTCAAAACAAGTCACCTGACTACCACTTCAGCATTCCCAAAGGCCAAATAAGGAAGGGGAACTTACGTTAAAAAAGTGTGAAAGTAAAACTATGTTACATACCTACTGTGCGTAGGTACGTAGATTTAGAGCGAAAAGATAGAGCATAAAATTGAACAAACTTACCGGTTGTCGTAAAATAAAAGTCATCGACATAGTCAACATAGTCACCATCCATGTTATGAAAAAAAAGTTGTTCAACCTAGTACAGTACTTACTACAGGAAACGTTAAAAAGATTTAAAAATACCTATCATTATTCATCAACAAGATAGAAAAAAATTACAATGATTAAACCATGCGATTTCGGCAATACAACATTTCTTTGAAAAATGCTTAAAGGGTGCGTAGTTAAAAGTAGGTTTGTTGTTGTTACTATACCCGGGTAGGTATGGTAGGAACAGGTGCATAGCATGGCGTATTCTCCTCCTTGGATATTTTATCGTCGGACTGACCTCCTCCTTGGATATTTTATCGTCTAAGTTATTAGTGTAGTATTAGTCATGTCTCTTGTTCGCATGCAGTAGTTTTTCAAGTAAAAAAAAACAAGCAAAACTTATTACAAAGAAAATCTCTTAAGCGCACGTGGTGTTTAGCTTGCCTTGAATTCGCATATTTTATACCTGCTTTCTCTGCCTCTCACACAAATTAAACACGACGAGAGTCCCTTCAACATTCTTGCGTCCGGAAATCTCATTTGCCATGCCTGGCACCACCAGCGACAACATCTGGGATGCGGCTATCGCCCTGGACCAGCAGAGGCGCCTGGGTATGGCCGTGGCAGGGGCAGGGGTGGCGCACAACTGGGACAAGGAGACCTCGCTCCTCTTTGTAGGGAGCAAGGGAGCAGGTGATGGGGAGGGGAGCTGGAGTGAGAGAGACACCATGAGGAACCACGTATACTTGCGTGTATTTGCTGTGGCACCACTTGCTAGCTAATAAACCTCTATCTCAGGAAAGTCAACACTGATATACCGCTTCTTGGAGAGGCAGGAATCAGCCAAGCCAACCCTGGCCCTCGAGTACACGTACGGGAGGAAGAAGAACCAGAACAACACCGCGGTGAGGAGGGGGGGAAGGATTTTGCCCATAACACAATCTTTACTAGGTCCACTTTTGGTCTCTAATAGAGACCAAAAATGGGCCTAATAAAAATTACTACGTCGCATAGGACGTCTGCCACATGTGGGAGCTCGGCGGAGGGACGCTCTTCACCAACCTGCTGGAGACGCCGCTTTCGCCGGCCAAGTTGTCCGGCCTGCGCATCGTCCTCGTTGTCGACCTCTCCGAGCCCTTCCAGCTCTGGTTTACCCTGGAGACCCTCGTCTCCTCCCTGCAGGGGCACATCCAACAAGCTCTGAAGTAGGCGAGAAGTAGTCAATGTTGTTAATACTCATGTTGCTGTCGCAAACGAAAAAAAAATGCCAAACACTGTTATGTCTATTTCACCTTCATCTTAGTAATGCATCCTCGCAGATCCTCAGAGGCTAAAGATTTGTACCTGGAGGACCGGCTTCGGCGCCAAGCGGCGCAGCGCCAAGAGGAAGGAGGAGGCGCCGAACATCAGGATGCAACAAAGGCAGGATGCTGATGCTAGAAAAAATATATCTTCCTCTCCAATTATTTTGTTTCTTTAGATGCGCCCTCTTCTGATCCCGCTGGTCATAATCGGGTCCAAATACGACCAGTTTCAGGTGAAACGACACGAATTACCATTACAATGCCTGGTTTTAATTGCATCTGGTTTCACTACTTCTCCGTCAGGAACTGGAGCCGGAGAAGAAGAAGATTGTCTGTCGTGCTCTGAGGTACTTTGCTCACTACTACGGCGCAACTTTGCAGTTCTACAGGTAGGACAGTTACCGTCACATTTTGAAGCGAACCAACCGTATCTAAACTCAGTATTTGCCCCCCTCCCCTGTAGCGCCAAGGACAGCGGTCTGCTGAAGAAAACTCGCGACCTGCTGAGCCACCTGGCCTTTGGGACCGACGCACCTTCCGGAGTTTCCCAGGTAGGGTTGGCCAAGATGAGTGGCTCTCCCTTTTCGTGTACTAAGTCGTATCGTCTGTCCCGGAAAAGTAGTACGTGCGGTACTTTTCCCACAAAATGGGAGAGAAACGGTTAATTTTTTTTCTGGGGCAGATGATACGCACAACAAGGACACACTTTACTACTTATCCCCATATTTGCAGGACTACAACAAGCCGCTGATCATTCCTGTGTGGTCCGACTCCTTCGCTGCAATCGCCGGCGGCGGCGGAGGTGGCGGCGACGACGCCAAGTCTGGCAACCTGGACGTGATGAAGCACCACTTCACCACCCACTTCCCTCAGTCGGTGGACGAGCGCACGGCCCTCGGAGACGACCCGGCAAAGGACCAGAATTTCCGAGAGCCAGAGATCGACAAGCTTCGGGCACAGAAGGATGAAGATCTGGAGAGGTACGAAATACCGATCAACTTGGGTACCTACATAGATTGTACCATGTAAACCAGATCCCAAGCAATATTGGTACCACTGGAGCCACACCAAGGCTACGCCACTAGTGGTATTTAGTGATGGGGTCAAAATTTCAGTTGCTCTAAGTGCTTTTTTTTCACTATTCCAACACCTGTCCTGGCGTAAGGACAGTCCATCACTAAACTCACGCTAGCGATATTGGTTGGACATACATGTACGCGCTAATTATTTATAACTGGCTGTTTTTTGCTCAACATTTTAAGGTATCGAAAAGAAATTGAAAGAAGAGCCAAAGCGGACGACTTTGATCAGTCAGGAAGGTACTGAAGAAGAGGACCGAAATACCGGAGGTTTTGCGAGTTTCTACTGTTCTAAAACTCAATAAATTTCGAAACGCCTGATGCGTTGATCCACAATTTATTAATATGGTAACTGGACGACTCAGCACACGTACTATGTATGGTTCTTCTTCACTTTTGACTCCACGCTACAGTAAAGAAGCATCGTCTTCCTGAGTCCCCTCCTCTTCCTCTTCATCCTCTTCCTCCTCCTGCTCCTCCTTGAGTCCGTTCTGCTCCGCGGTCCGAGCCTCCTCGTCTCTCTTCCTTGGCTCCGCTTCCGTCGAAGACGACGACGACGTTCGCTGTCCCGAGGTGCCGGCGCCGGCGCCGGCGGCGGCGCCGGCGGCGGCGGTGGAGACGCACGCGGAGTGTCTGGAGGCAACCTTGGCGACGGCGGCGATGGCGGCGTTGCACTCGCCCACCATCCGCGCGAAGAGACCGAACATGTGCCTCTCATGCTCCCTGGCCTCCTGCCGCCACCGCTCCATAGCCTGCTCGTGCTGCCGCTGCCTCTCCAGCTCCCAGTGGTGCAGGGAGGCCTGCGAGCGGCGCTGGTGGTCCAGGAAGCGTTCCGTCATCTCTTGGTTTAGTCTCTCTATCAGACCGTGAACCTCGGTCCAGTTGCCATTGTCGAGGCCGCCGCCGCCGCCGCCGCCACCGCCGCCGCTGCCGCCGCTCAAGCGTGGCCGCTTCGCCACTGGCTCCGGACCTAAACATATTTGAAGCGTGAGAGAAAGAACAAAAGAAGGTGGACTTTGTTACCGTTGACAACGTCTAGGTAGCCCTTCTTTCTCAGGTCATCATCGTCCACGATTATCAGCTCCTTGGACTTGGTGCTGGAAGGAGGAGGAGACACCGATTCCTCTCCGTCTTCATCTGCACAGGTTGGAAAACACAAATCGGATGACAAAACTATTTCGCGTCCATCAATGGCGCCTTACCTTTCGGGTGTGGAGCCACGTCAACGGAAACCTCAACATTTTCCGGCACCACCTCCGAGAAGGACGACGACCCCATGGAGAGCGGGTCTGCGGCGGCAGCCAGTGACGACGACGACGCCTGCGGCAGTTCCAGCGGCTGCCTCAGTCGGACCTGGTTCACCTTGGCCAGGAACCGCCGTAGGTACTTGAGGTGCTTCAGGCTGGAGGGAGAGATGCCCCTGGACTGGCACTCCGACACCAGGTGCTTCATGGAGTCCTCGTTTTCCAGGTTGATGGTCGCCACCTCGGGTATGCGCTCCTTCACGTACCGGTATTGCGACTTGAGGTTCTTGAGCTTGATCCTGCACTGATCCCAAGTCTTGTCCGCCCCCTCGGCTCCCAATCTCTGAGCGACGTAGCAAAAGACCTGGAAGGTATGTGTTTTTAAAATGCGGGTAATTAAACTTGAGCAGGAGTCACGACAGACTTCCCCCCCTTTTGCACCTGCTTGTTCCTCTGTGCCAAAAGGTCTCTCATGACGGACTCTTCTTGCAGAATCTCCAGGAACCTGATAATCTCCCCGTCCGTCCAGTTGGGGTTCCGGTTCCTCTTGTCCCCGATGGACACGTAGGTGGATCCGCCGCCGCCGCCGCCGCCACCGGCAGCCGCCACTCCTGCCGCCAATCGCTGCTGGTGGTGGTGCTGGCTCATGAGCGACCGGTGCGACGGGTGCTGCAGGAAGAACTCCGCCGCCGCCGTGCTCCTCGCGGCCGCGGCGGCCGCCGCCGACTGGCTGAGGAAGTGCGTCAGCGGCCCGCTGCCCCTGGCGCCGCCGCCGCCGTCCATCGCCAACAAGAGAAGAAATTGGTGAAAATTCCTGAAAGCAAGAAATACACTCATAGTCTAGCAGCATTCAAACCCATAATATGTAATAATGACGGTGTCAAACACCGTCTGCTCTCTGTACCTGTTTTTTGCCTCCCGTGGGCTAAGAATGCACCGGAGTCAAATGCAGAAAGAAGAAATTTAATCCCTCTTTTGCCGCTTTCTACTTTAATGCCCCTCAGCTTAAATAAGCGAGGAAGAAAGGAAGGGGAAGGCATGGGGAGTAGAAGGGTTTGAAATACAATGCCATGTCGATATAAACACATTAGCCGGAGACAAGAGAGAGAGAGGCAAGTGACATTAAGCTTTTCAAAAGAGGAGAAAGAGAAATCTCACATCACGTGGAAGACACAAACGAACAGAAAGAAAGAGAGAGAGACAGAGACAGAGAGAGAGAGAGAGAGAGAGAGAGAGAGAGAGAGAGAGAGAGAGAGAGAGAGAGACAGAGAGAGAG